>Ga0126342_10001800_pt1 | contig 31544 bp, 28 predicted proteins | sample Cyp1metagenome_FD_92528 | JGI IMG/M metagenome (GOLD analysis project Ga0126342, IMG submission 92528) | Coral microbial communities from Lord Howe Island, Old Settlement Bay, Australia - Cyphastrea 1 metagenome | ecosystem: Host-associated > Invertebrates > Cnidaria > Coral ...
TAATATATATATATATATTAATATATATATATTAATATATATATATATATTAATATATATATATATTAATATATATATATATATTAATATGTATATATATATAAATATCTATTATATATATATACATACACGTAATTATACGTGTATATATATAAACGATCTCAAAACCACATCATCTATGGTTGTTGCTTGTTTCAGTGGGTTTTCTTCACAGTGGGCCGTTCAGAAGTTCAAAGAAACGCAGGCGCTGTCGCAGTATGTCATTCTGAATCTGGTCACGGCAGTGATCTGCGACAACTCCATGAAGATTGTGAGCGTCAGAGCCTCAGAATTTACGACGTGCATACGACGTGCCTTCACGAAACGAAATGGCAGTTATGCTTCGATGATTTTCTCAGCTATAAACTATATATATATATATAAACCTTCATTGAGTTCGGGGCAAAATGATAGAAATTAGATTTGTAGAGATGGATTATCATGGATTGAATGATTGATATCCAAATGCTATTGAGGTGGCCCTTGCCGAAATATAAATGTCCCTCTGCTGGTCCCAATTGACTCCCAACCGCAAGATGTAGTGAATGTAATGAGTTCACATAACATCTGCATTGACATTACAAAATATTACAGATTTCCTTTTAAAAACATGACATATGTCATCATATGATATCATATGTCTATGTTTATTCTTTTTGCATCTTTGTTTACCATGGTTTTCCCCTGGTTCTAACCACTCCTTTCCGTTCTTCACCGGGATTTTCCAGGGTTTTCTTACCCCATTTGGAGCCGGTCAGGAAGACGAGGCGAATCGCGCCCGGGAGGCGGAAGAGGAAAAGAGAAAGCAGATCGAGGTTCACGGCGCCGGTTGGTGATTTCTATGGTGATTTCTTTCAGGTGATTTTTTTCCATGGGATTCACCAGATATTTTTGGGAGATATTTGGGAGATATATTAGATTTATTAGATTTATTTATATGAATCATTGGGATCATCATGGTTTTTAATGGAACTGGTTTGTGGTTTGGAACATGAATGATTTATTTTTTCCCATCATATTGGGAATAGTAATCTCAACTGACGAACTCATATTTTTCAGAGGGAATGGTCAACCACCAACCAGGGAAACTTTTCATGGGATCTTAATGGGAGATATATTGAAGATCTAATTGATCTAATTGATATATATATAATGGGATTTAATGAACTATTTACACATGATTAATTATATGGTTTAAAATGGGATATACGTGAATATGGGATGATTTATTGGACGATCCAGTTATTACTAGTTTGTAGATCATTTTCCGAAGGTTTCCCGTATGGCTGTTCCACATCTTTCTGTATGTTTACCCCAGGGTAACCAACAACTTTGCTGGAGATTTATAGGTTCATAACATATATATATATATACATATACTGTAGATACTCATAATATATATATAGATTCATATTAATAGATTTTACCCCAGGAATATAATATAGATTCAATATAGTATGATCTCTTCCCCCGTTCATATCAAACATCCCTAAAAGCTGGAGCATTTCAGGAGCTGGAACTGATGATAGCTGATGTACCCTCAAACGGTAAGCGTTAACAGTTTGCTATGGAAAAAAAACTAGCCACCTATTAGATGATTTACCGTTTCTAAAACTGGTGAGTTTCCATAGCTAAGCATAAACTAATGCTAGTTTGCTTGTATGTGAATATGTGCTGTATGTGAATACTGAATATGCTGTATGTGAATACTGAATACACTGTATGTGAGTGTACGTCGATCTAAATCTACGTTAGTGCATATATATATATTAAGACTAGTAGCTATAACTCACAATGATATTAGCAGATGTACTTGGGATATGACCAACTATATGATATCTATACTCACTGCTTATTGTTTTAATCAAGTTAATATATCTGGTGGGGATTATAAACACTTAACCCCGATGATTCGGCCATTTTTATTTCGAATGGGTCCCCAAAAAGACCGACACGACTTCCATGTGTCGTAGATTTTTATTGTTACCCCATAATGAACATGAATTTGGGGGTTGCACACTAGTTGTAGTTCAAACCTCTCATATGTAGGATGCAAGTGGCAACACATACACACACAACACTGGTGATATATATATATATATATACATATACATATATGTGCACCAGTGCACACATACTATAGAACTGTTGTAATTGAGGCTATGATCTTCAATTATATACTTACTGTAGTCTCAGGCAGATGATTAATGATCCCAGTTACCCAGTTACAATCGCACTTATTGACTTCTATGCCAAGCAAACCCAGTTACTGTCCCAGTGATAATCGTGAATCATAGAGGAATACACGAATATCCAATCATAATCCCATAGATGTTGTCGGGATACTTCTGAGAATTCCAGGATACTAGGCAGAACTAGGGTTAGACTCACCAATTCATGCGTCAATCATGGATTTTCATGGTTGAATTCCCAGCATCCTTCAAATCTGATTTGTTTCAGCAATAAAACCAGTTTTGGATGGATTTTCATATCCCCCATGGACTTTTTTTTTTCAATCCAGGGTTTTGGGGTCGCAGGAGCTGAGAGAGCTCTTCAAGCTGTTGGATTCCGACGGAAGTGGCGAGGTCCTGGGTGCTTGGACCGAAGAAACATGTCGTTCTTTGTTTTCTTAAATCCATATTCATATTATTCATATATAATCATATATATATATTCATATATTATAATAAATATTCATCTAATATCACATAATCTATTTTTCATGGAGACGAAAGATGATTGTTTGATGGTGTGTGACCAGCAATAGCAGGGATGTGTTTCTCCACCAGCTGAGAGTTTTGGGATTGACTGAAACCACCAGTGCAGAATTGTTCGGCAAAATTACCCAAGTCTTTTTTTTTTCCACCTCCAGTCATTGGAAATTCACCCATTTAGTTCGAGGAGTTTCCCAGCGAAGGACACCGAAAAAAATAGTTCCGGGATTTCCCATTGCTACGTTTGACCAGCGGAGGGTATGTTCCAATCATTTTCCCATGACATATCATATCCCAACTGTATCCCTATAAATCACCAATATATTGGGGAGTATAACCCTATAATACCCTATATTATATAATCATATATAATCATCAGCCAACAGTGGTTTTGAACATATCGGGGCGCTGGTGTTTGAACAGTGGTTGAATTCTACGATGATCTTTGAGAGCAGCCTGCTGCGAATTTTCGCAGGGGGCTTCAAAAGTTGTGAGAGATGCCCGAGAATCAAGACGAATCGAAGTTGGTTCAAAATGGACTATTTTAATGGTAGAGTGTTGCCACATGCATCTCAATTCCAAATTTATACCCTAAATTCGAACACAACAAAGACGGTTAAGTTATTCTTTACGCCCTCAACCAATGGGACCGGTGGCTTTCAACCGCCAGGTGGACACCGGCGAATTTGACAGTGCCTTTGAAATTCCGGTGCCTTGCCAATCTGCAAACAGTCATCGTCGGTTGCTCAAAAAGGTATATCTTACTGGGTAATCCCATACTTCTGATACACAAACATCCAGAAATTGTTAGTTCTGTGCCACAAAACCTGTGTTTTTCTGCATCTTTGTTGGTGTGTCGTGCTGAGTGTCCAGTGTCCGTTCTCCAGGCTCTGAAAAACAAGCTGCTGTTGCTTGGGCTGGAAGAGGCATCGGGATCTTTGATCCCAACTGACGCAAGTCCTATGACTCTCCATAAATGTCACCCTTTTTTTCCATCAATTGGGGGAAAACCCATCTTTTCCATGGAGACAATCATGGAGACACAATTTCTCCTAAAGCTCCATGGTGGTTTTTGTTTCCATGAATTTCCATCAATGTCCCCAACTTTTTCCAACGCTTCTACGTTTTTTTTTGAACTTCAACCAGTTTTCATAGCGAGGATTTAATGTTTGGATAGATTTGGATAGATTGATAAGGACAAATGAACACAAAGAATAATTTTAGCATGTTAAACTCTGTTAAACATTTATGTTCAGATCCTCCCATCGGCTCCCGGGAACAGACCGAGCTGAAACGCTTCTTTCGCGCCCTGGATTCGGATGGCTCCGGCTCCATGGGCATCGATGAGTTCTGCGAGGCGCGGCTGAAAAAAGTCCCAAAGAGGCCAATTTAGAAAAATATGGGAAAATTATGGAAACATATTGGAAAATTATGAAGAAATATCGGAAAATTATGGAAACATATGGGACAATTATGGAAAAATATGGGAACATTATGGAAACATGGTAATGAACATTGATTAACCATTAAATTTCGGGGGTACCCTGTTTGAAGAGGAACCGCAAAAAGGTAGAAAAGGACGAATTTCCTATATACTAAACTTTAATAGGATTTGTGCACACTTCTATCTTTTTGAGGACTGTAATTCGCTGCATGCCAGTTGATGGCTGCCATTTTTTTGCTTTGATGAGTAACTCCCCTTCGCACGGTTGGTGATCTTCACATATTCATTGCTGTTAAATTCTACTGTTGTTGGTGCAGTGATATCCTACAAAGTGAATACTGTAAATCCTGACTGATTCATCAGGGAGGGGACCAACATTCCTGGAATTGGCTTAAGGGGAAAAATACCGGAATTCTCCAATGTTTAAGATCAAAGCTTCCTGTAGAGTTTCTCATAAGCACACAGTTAAACATTTGGACAGTTTCCGGAATCATGAGGCTACCTCCAAGTCACCCAAGCCATGGATGACCATGACGACTAGTACTGAAACAACCATGGTGCCGTGGGCCAGACACCTCCATTTCCATTTTATAGATGTCAGATGTCTTTCATTGCGATGTAATCGGATGATAGGCTTGGTTTTTTAAATTCTTAATCATTATAATTATAGTATATGTAGTATACATGTAGTTATACTAAACATATATAATTAATCATATATAATCATATATATATAATTATATATACACGTATGTACTCTCTCTCTATATATATATCACATTCCCACGATATTCCCATTGGGGATCATCCAGGGTCAACGCTCCGACAGGGCATTCCAGAGCTCTTCGGCCAAGCCTCGTCCTTCACCATGCTGAAGGCCAAAAAGAAGGCCCGGCCCATGGCCCGCGTTCACCCGTTCTCTTGGACCAAGAGCAGGCACAAGTTTAGTTTTTTTTTGGGAGATAGTTGATACACACATATATATATACATGTAATTATGGGATGTTTTTTTGTTAATGTCATGTCTTCGGGATTTATACGAATTACGCTGTAATACGCGCTTTTTTTCGTCCATCCAAATCGGATGGCCAAAGCTTTGATCGGCAGACGGACTGCTTGAAACCTTGACTTGGATGAAATTTTAGAGGCCCCAGATTGGCCGGTGGAAAAATAGTGGTTTGATGATGGTTAATGGTGGTTAATGGTGATAGATGTTTGATGATGTTTGATATTATGGTTTGAAACCAGCGCGTTAGCTTGAAACCACCCGTCAAGTTCTTCGCTTCTCTTAGGCTGAGAAAGCTGAGAAACAGCTGAGACGGATCAAAGAAAAATCCAGCCGCAAACTCAGAAGAAAGGTCCGTGCTTCTGGGTCAAACTGAATTCCACAGGATCAGCAGTCTGGAAGTTTCATGTTGGTTGTTGTTTTTTTCCATCATATCTATTCAATGTCGGATCCGTATTTTCTCCAACAAAAAACAAGTTAAACAAGCAATGATCTGATGGCTATCCCAAGTACCCTCCGGTAATCAAACATGCAATGGGAAATTTCCCATTTTTATAGATGATTTTCCCCTTAGACAACCACCTTTTTTTGAGGATTTTCCAGCCATCTCAGGCAAAGGGGATCCATCTGATCGGTGCGCCGTTGATCATTGGTGATTTTTAACGAGGGATTGAAGAGGATAATCATGGGTATACCCTCGGGAAAACATATGAAAACATCTCATAGATGTGGAAAACCCGGCTTGTTTTCCTCGAAAATCGTCTACAAATGGTTGGTTTTCCACGTCTTTTTGTATGTTTACAGCAGGGTTTCATGGGATATATAACCTGCTTGGGGCTGCAGTTGGGGTTATTTTCTAAAGATAGAGTCACCGCGAGTTCACCTGTATAACCATGATGATGCCCTCTAGAAATTGGGGTACCCTCTGGTAATTTAACATAGCTATGGAAAATCACCATTTTTCAATGGGAAAATCCACTATAAATGGCCATTTTCAATAGCTACGTTAAATTACCAGAGGGTATACAGTAACACCTATTATTAACTACGATGAAGTACTGTATATATTGTATATCCACTTGGTTCACTGGAACATACTGGAACTGCACACTTTTATCGATCTCTGATGATCAAAGTTTCTAGATATTGCCAGATTGGATTACCAGATGACCACAGAGTACTGACCACTAAGATCCTCTATCTATATGTTTAAGTCTTAAAATGCCATCAACCTTTGCCACTCGTTGGGTGCACACTGAAGTCATGCTAGAGATGGGAAGTGGACATAATGGATCATTGAATTTCAAGCAATGAATTGTACATATTGTGCAGTATGTCACTGTAGACCCTTAGTTCCATGTGAGTCAATAGAATCGAGTCATGGGTCAAGACCTGTAACCCCAAAAATCCAATGGTTTCCCCACACCGGTGTCATGAAACGTGGCGGGCCGCTAAATCCCTCCACTTTGAGACGAAGCCGCGGTGTCGTCGTGCCAGGACGAGCAAATGGTTGGGAAGCCCCAGATCAATGCGAGTTTCCTCTGTTTCTGGATGTATTCCAGAGATAAAGATTTTATTAAGTCGTTGAAGCCAGCTACTGTAGATGTAGAGAAGGCGCGCCTTTAAAAAATGGCCAGCGGTGTTGGATCATGTTGGATCAACATGGATCAAGTGAAAGCCTGGCCGCCACCCAGCCCAGCCTCGAAGCTTTTGAGCTTTGCCCGTCACAGGGAATCCACTGGCGAGCTGCAGATTCAGGACGGGCAGATAGCAACCTATTGGTGGCTGATCTACAAATGCTGCTAGAGGGAATGATCCAATGCCACAGAATGCCACAGATTTCATGATATTACAAAGTGCCATCCTTAGACGAACATAGACATAGACGTGGTAATTTTGAAGAGAAAGTAGTCTTCCATTCCCCTAGAAAATTCCCCTATTTGGATCCTATTTGGAAGGGTGGGGAATGGTAAACTGCCCAGAGTGTTGCAAAGGAAATAGATACTGTACAATGTACATGTTTTACATCACCCATCAATTGTTCCACTGGCCGGATAGGGGCAGATGATAGATGGCACTAACCTAATTACTAATTACAAGGGGAAGACAACATCCAGTATACCAACAGTTCCATTTGATCGATGGTCAGTGATTGAACTGTGTCCCCTTCCAACTGGAATAGTATGAAATAATCAAATTAATCCCTTCCCCCTTTCACATGAAATACCATCCACATGTGCCATAGTCAAAAAACATGGTGGGAATTCCCACAATAGGGGATCGTCATCATTCCATTAGTAGAGATTTACATCTGGATTTTTCAGGATTTCCACTATGGGATAGATGACCATACCGCATCTACTGTGGACCATTGCGCATGTGGACCAGGTCGTCAAATATGTTTCATCAGCCTCTCAGAGGGGCCAGTATGAGCCGACAGACTAGTAGCGGAGTAGACGAAATTGATGGTTGAGTGACAGTTTCGTGAACACACCACTCTACAAAGTCCTTTGATGATTGGTATATTCCCAGGGTGCTATGAATTGCGCCGGCACACACACACACTTACAATTCAGGCAGATGATATTCATCCATCGATCCTTCCACATCGTTGCAGGAGGATATCAAGAAGTTGCAAGCAGAAGTTGAGGATGGGATGGTTTGACAATGCAGGGTGTCGTCAGATGTCAGCCCCACAAACTCGTGGTACGTGACTTGTCATGTTCTTTTTGACTCTTTTTGAAACAGCTCCATTCTTTGGTCTTCTCGTTTTGAGCCGTGTTGAGCTACAACAGCTTGATTTTTTCTTACGCTTCAATCTGGACTGGATCTTAGAAGTCGCATTCACTAGATAGGTGCTCTAAAGGATGTGGTCGGTAGGTTGTCCTGGATCTACTGAAGATGTTTCAGCTATATAATTCGCCATTCGTGTGAATCTGTTGGGGATGTGACTGGAGTTGTGTGCTGTACAGCCAACTTTTCTTTATAGCTATTCAATGTCACTTCACACTTCGAGAAGGGATCTCCTTTATGATCCCATTGCAAGGCCAAGTTGTTTCAAGATGTTTCAACAGGGCCATTTGATGGTCACCAATACGAAGAGAAGATCTGTTCCAAAGTGGGTGTAGCGTCTGGTACTGGGCCATTGTCCATAGCAATGTGAACTGACCAGAGGGCATTCCATTGTATGCTTCCATTTTTTGTCCGCTATTTTCATGGGAAATGAGGTTTGAAACCATGGAATGTTGGCCTGAACTGTACCCTACTTTGGGTGATACGCGAAGAAAATCATGGAGCCACAACTACTCCCAACTCGCAGGGGTTACTTGATCGCTTCTACACTGCGGGTTACTGTATATTGTATACCACCCACTTCCCACTGGAAGGGACGCTTTTTTGGGGACACCTGCGGCTTTTGAGTGGTTGAACCACCCCTCCCCCCAATGGGGTGAAATAGTGGTCCGGCCAGCCCTGGGTCTGTCTGGAAAGTCTGAAAATAGGGTGTTCTATTAACATGAGAACAGATTTTCTTTGCATATTTACACAACTGCATAGATATGTTGATGGATCAATACCTATGAAAATACCATTTGTTAGGGGGTTATTCACATCCATAAATCCCAGCTATGACTTGATGTGAACAAAAAAGGGGGACGGACAGGGTTTTGACCCATCCCCATATGATATACCCTCTGGTGAACTAACATAGCTATTGAAAATGGCCATTTATAGTGGATTTTCCCATTAAAAATGGTGATTTTCCATTGCTATGTTAGTTCACCAGAGGGTATCCTCTGAAAATATTCGGTATACCCATAAAATCCCATGAATCCATTGGGTCCATCGGTTCATCAGCAGTGTCCCAGCCGCAAAACTGGCAACACGTGTGGCTGGCAAAGCCTTTTCGCCTTTTCCGGGCCGCAAAACTTATGTCATGTCATATTGAGTCATATATCAAGTTGGTCAGACATAAGTTTTCGCAATTTCTTCCAGTTTCGCTCATGATATAATATGATATAATCCCAGATAGTATGCCATGAAAATACCATGAAAATTACTTCTCCAAGTCCCCAACAAGATCCAAATGAAGTAGACAAGTCAATAGTTAAATTCATATCATGCACAATTAACCAGGTATTTTCCACATGATTCTTCCATTCACCGTTGGTGTTTTCCCGAAGTCGGAGGTTCGACTTGGACGCTTGGACGAGTTGGTGCTCAGTAGCAGCAAAAACGTGGAACTCATTGCGGCCCCCTGGCGCGAGAACGAGGGTGGGATGTTACTTTTCTATACTTTTCTATCGTTTTTTGGGACTACTTTACATATTTATCAATTCTATATACGTATATTATATATATATAGTGTTATGTAAGTTTCATTGATGGGATATATATGATATTATATATGTATTTTAATTTTACAGTACATATACATATATATAATACAATTATATACATACTAATTAGTAATAATAGTAATGAGAATGGGAGATTTGATGACTACTTGGAAGTGCAGTTCCCCTAAAAACATCCAGTGGATACATGGTTTTCTTGGGGGTGTCCCAACTGATGGAGGTGAACGCAACTGCACTCTCAAGTATACCAATGAGAGATAAAGGGGAGAAAATTGATATATATATATATCATGATATATCACCAAGAACTAGAATTTGGGCTTGAAACTGGGATTTCTCAAATGATCGCCATTTATAGAATAGGGATCATGCTGAGTTTCACCAGAGGAATGGGTTACCCTATGACAAACCCTCGTGGCACAGTGATCCCCCATAGGCAAATTTTCGGCCAAGAATTATTTTGGACCCCAAAATGACATCGAAATCCCATGGTTTTGTGGGGATCTTCTGAAAAACATATTCAATAGGTAGTTGAACTATGGGGTATCGGATGGTATCGGTATATGCTGAACGACGCAGATGTTTTGGATTGTGGAGCGTAAGATCTAACTTTAGAAAGTACACATTGGCAATGATTGGCTTACGCTACCAATGGGGCCGACGCCATCATAAGGCTAGAAAGCTATTTGTCAAATATCGTTTTCTGGTTTTGCGGCTTCAACCTTGCCGATCGATGGTGGAGTGATATCTTTGAGTACTTTCAAGTGGAACTTTTCAATGGATTGGCTTAAGGAAAATCTACAGGAAAACATAGATTTTCCCATTAAATATGGGGTTTCCCTGTAAATTTTCCCTTAAACCAATCCATTGAACTTTGTGAATCTCATGGATATTTGTGCGTTTGCAGAACTGCGTGGAACGTGCAAGTGTTTGGAACGGAAACTTCTGTTTGGACGTGTGCCATTTGTGACGATATTTTTCTATTCCCTTTTTCGGTGCTGTGGGACTGTTGCATCTTTGGGCTCTAATCCAATCAGGCTGCCTTAGTTTCATTCACTACTGGTATTAATCGTAGAAATGCACAAATCTCAAGTGGCAAATGGATGCCACGTTCCTGTCAGGAAGTGCTGAATAGCGTGAAGCAGTGACGCTTTGTGGCTCGAGAGTGACCTTAACTGTGTCTATTTAGACATACCCTCTGGTTATTCAACATAGCTATGGAAAATGGTTCATTTATAGATGATTCATGATGATTTACCCATTAAACATGAAGTTGCTGGCCGCCGAAAGGGGAAGACGACTTACCGTCTGTCTCCCCTCAGGGCTGAATAGATTGATTGCCTGGGTTGAGTTCTCATTTCAAAATGGTCCCTTGTGAAGTTGATTGAACATACACAGGTTACCCAGAAAGGCCTTACACGAACCCAAAACATCGTGTGGAAAATGACAGCAGGATGATTTTCCAACGAAATTGAGGAAATAATCCCCTGAGTTCCAAGAAATCCATTGGTCCATAGTGGGGTCATGAAGCTTCAAACTGACGCCCACCGAAGCGGGCCACTGCCCTTCCGAAGTCTCGAACTCGGCTCGGGGACTCTCGAGCCGAAGCCTCGCCGAATTTTTTTGGGCCGACTCCATCAGTCTGGACGCCCGCGAGGTGAGCAGAGGTCAGAAAATCAGATGTGTAGCATTGTTTTTGGCGACACAAAATAACTTATAAAATAATATAAAATAACTATATATTATATAGATTACATTTGGTAATTTTGTGTGTATGTGTGTCTTCCTTTTTCTTTGGTTGACCACTTGAACATCTCAGCTTTCATGAGGTCTACAGTGATTGGATGTTGTGTTATTGGGATTCATCTGGTTCCCTTAAACACATTCCGGGACAAGATGTAAGTTACATCCTCGGCCTGTGTCCCAGAGAACACAGAAATCGAACGTGGATGCCAATTATATAGGGGCAAAGAAAGGACCCTGTGACTTAGTTTTGACCCAAGACATGTTGACATTTTGGAACATCTTCTTGAGACCTCATGCTCTCAGCCAAATTCTCCCGGGTTAGCTTCTAAATGCATGGATATGACCATATAATCTGTGGAACCCAAGTCTCATGTGTGTCTCAAAAAATCTGACCCACAAGTCGATTGTTGCTTGATGCATGATGATGCCCCCGAAGTTATGTTTGTTGATTTACACACCTCATGAACTCTAGATATATCTACCAAACACTTAACAGTTAACATGATGATGGCCTGGGAGAAATACCTCAAGACCATTGGTCTTGGTTGTTGTTCTGCCAAAGGTAGAGCAATCCCAAACGCACTTTGTGCACCGGCAAAGAAAGTGGAGTGTTTGCTGCAGCCCGACTGGGACTACTGTAGCCTTTCTCGTGGATGTTTCCGCATTTGCGCCATTGGCAACAGGGGTCGGGATCCAAACTGGCCCCCAATACATTTCACAACCCCTTGCTCTCGCTTGTGCAACTCGTGTTGGCTCTAGCTGAAGATGAACAGTCACATACAAACAGACCACCTTCAGCCAGCTCACCAGCTGACACCCCACAAGATTATTATCATATGAACATATATGACAATGACATCAATTATGCAATAGAAAAAAAACACAATCCATCACATGTGTGAGCCTTGCCGTATGGAATGCATAACGCACTGAACTGAACCGCTCCGACGACCTTGTAGGACAAGCCTGGCTTTTAAGGACAGATACAGCCGCTCGCGCCCGATGCTCACGACTGGCTGAGTGGCTGACCACCGAGGTGCTCTGGTTCTGGAGGGTGCCTATACATAATAAACCTGCCATTTGGAGATGGTTTATAGTTTATACAATCCATTTATGGCGATTTTGGGAATGGTTTATGAAATTGGGTTTACTACATGGACATACATGGACCACATTACCATACATTACCCCAAAACCAATGCTTTCCCCGTCCAGAATGACGTCATCTTTCGGTGATTTGGGGGTTCCCCCATTTTTGAAAAGGAGATCCCAGAAAGAGGCTGAAAGGAGGTTCGGTTTTGCAGGGTCGCAACCAATAACTCGATGTCCCCAGTCCGGGTGTTATAGCCCAACAAGGGCTCACCCTTTGGTACATACCCTCTGGTAATTTAACATAGCTATGGAAAATAACTATTTTTCCTAGGTAGATCATCGAACAAACTGGGCCATGTTCATTAGATATATATATAATTACCAGAGTCAGAGGGTAAACAATGCAATGGAAAAAACTATCGATAAAATCATACTTGACGAGGGATAGTCCATTGCCAGGCTTGCCAGGTTAGAGTAAAGGGTACAAGTCCATCTATTACTGGTTGGTGGTTTCAAACATTTTTTATTTTCAATAATATATGGGATAATCCTTCCCATTGACTTTCATATTTTTCAGAGGGGTTGAAACCACCAACCAGATTAGTTTGTTTACTCTTTTGCAGGGCTTCCAAGATGCCTAACCTCTTTGGTGCTCTGAGGTCTATGCCCGACTAACTGGGGGATTTTCTGAGTCTCCACCCTCTCTGACTTTATATGCAAAATTATAGAACATAAAAATTCACGCATTCGCATGGCTTACAACTATAATATGTATATATATATAACTATAACATATATATTATAATGTATGCACACATGTACCCTGCCTGAAAAGTGACACTTCCTATGGCCATCACACAGCTGGGGCCTTGCTTAGACCAAGGTTGGAGTCCTTCGCCAAAATGGTGGAGCCGGGGGCTGGGAAGACTGTTGGAACAGTTGGAACAGTTGGAGCTGACATGGGGTACCTCTTGGAGCATGTTGGAGATGTTGCCCCAGAAAAATTCCGATCCGAAAAGATCCGCAGGCAGCCTGCAGTTTTTGTGGATCACACATCGATTTTTTCTCAGGAGAAAAACACATCTTCCAGTTCAGTCTGAGTGGAGGGCTGTCGGTTCTGTGAGTGGCCCAATCCCTTATTCCAGGGATCGCCGAGATTCCATCCAGCCCAAACTAGGGATGAATTGAACACTTGCAGGAAGCCTCATGAACCCCCCATACGTATGTATGTATATATGATATATGATATATGTATATATAATGTCAACCCCGGATTCCGGATCAATATAAACCATGGTTTAGTCATTCTAGTCATTCTAGGGGTAGCCTCCAAATAGTGACTTAACATGGTACTTAGTTGGTACCCCCAATGTTCAACATCGCCACCAGGAGCGAGGGAACCCCAGCAGCGGCCCCGGAGCCGTGGGCGAGTAACCTCTGGTAATTTAACATAGCTATGGAGAATCACCATGTTTAATGGGAAAACTCACTATAAATGGTCATTTTCAATAGCTATGTTACGGGTTACCAGAGGGTAGCAGTTAAATTAGTTTAGTTCGAAAAAGATCCAGAATTATCCCTTACAAGCTAGAATTAGTAATTCATAACTAAAGTAATTGATAACTAACAATCGACTTATTAAGTGGTACAGTTGATAACTAGAACAACTGTACAGTAAGTAATAACTAGAATAACAGTTCGTAAGTAGAACAAACAAAGCATGACTAGAATAACAATCGACTACAGTAATTACTTAGACTATAAATACTGGTGGTGTAATCTCCAATAACTAGAACAATGTTCAAAACTTAAACTATAAAGAATCTCCAATGACTTGTCAAGAACGGCAGTTATTGTCCCAAAAAACAAATTACTTTCTTCGAGTGATCCTGACCCTGACACACTATTCTGACATACTGCCTGGATGTACATATGGCATATGGCATGTATATATATATATTTGACATGTTTTCTGGCATACACTCTGACATTCTATCTGACATTCTTTCTGACATTCTTTCTGACATTCTATCTGGCATCTATTCTGACATACTTTCTGGGATATATTCTGACACTGACATTCCTGTCTTAGCTGCCTCCAGAGAACGCGATATGGCGATTTGGAGTTGGTCCAGGCACGCTCCACTGCATCCGGCGAGGAAGAAAGGTTAAAATTGAGAGATCCTCACTGACCTGGCAGGTGGGGAAAAGGCAGGTTTGTGAAGGTTTTTGGAAGCTTACGGCATTGAGCTTAGGACCTTTATTAAAGCGCGGATGAAGTGGCATGGTGGGTGGGGGAATAGGCCAAGATGTATTGTACTGCACTATATGCATATTATATACCATATGTTTATATGCAAGTCCTTCAGTCCTTCACACCAAAAAAGACGTCAATGCAAATGTGGGAATTCTTATATGCCGATGATGCAGGTTTTGATTTGCGCTCCAAAATCTTCTGCGCATGGAAGATGGAATAATATGGAATACATATGTATATATATAATATGGAATACATATATATATATAATATGGAATACATATATATATATAATATGGAATACATATATATATATATATTTATAATATAACATGACCAAAAACTATTAATCCCATGTTTTTTTGACCATGGCACATTCATCATTCCATTGGCAATCCGAACTCCAAGGTGCCAAGAAGAAACCTGCTGAGAAAGCTCGCCCACGCTGGCGTCAGGCACAACAACTTCCAGAGAAAGGGCACTTAAAAACTGGGAGATGTGGGATATCAACCAGTTGTATGTTTTTGTATCTGTTGCAAATCGGAAGGTCGGTTAAACAGGCCAGTTGTAAAAGATCAGTTGAACCTCCGAAAAATGTGCAAGGAGAATGGAAGTCACAAAAAAGAGGAGATCTATGGATGGAAAGCGATAGAAGTATACAGTAGCATGTAAACAGGAAAAGATGTGGAGGCAACCATGCTGCGCCGGGATAGAAGTGACATGAAGTGACAAAGTATGGGAAAATCATTTGAATCAACAAGAAAAGTGGGAACATGACGGCAGAGTCATGGGGCACAAATTCAGCCCCCCGACCTGCCAATTGGAGTTTAGTCTCACCATTTTGGACTCCAGGAAGGAGAAACACTCGGAGAATTGTTCCACTTGCACGTTGGATTGTGGCCGGAAACTGTTGTACCAACCGCAACCTGGCTCATTTGGGGTTTATCTAAGATTGTATACCCCATTCCTTCCCGTGGTTTCTCAGATCATGTTTTCCATTCAAACTGCCGGAAGGATTATCATAGAATTACAACCAAATAAATCCAGATCTCGTATTGGTACCCTCTGGTAATTTAACATAACTATGGAAAATCACCATTTTTAATGGGAAAATCCACTATTAATGGTCATTTTCAATAGCTACGTTAAATTACCAGAGGGTAATATCAATGTAATATACATCCCAATATCTCCCCATTATATCGGGTAGACATTTAGCTCGTACCAGTTCTATTCTAATTATTCTATATTATTCTACTCTATTCCTCATTAGTTGGTACAATTGTTAGTCCCATGATCTCTCCATTTCTATCCATTTCTCACCCAGGGCACTGCGAAGCGGGATACTTTTCCATGGATCAACAGCCAAATCATCACGGTTTCAGAGCCACGAGCTGAGCCAAAATTTTGGCGAGTTTTTGTCGGTCAAAGCTGAAGAAAAAAAAGAGATGGGCTAATATCTCTGAGATAACTAAGCCATTTCTTACTGGTGCGTTTTACGTAGGGAATGGATGGGAAAATGGGGGTTGCTGGGATGATGAAATTGATAGTTATTGTGGATCATTCCCGAAAATTCCCTACTAAGCACAAGTAAGATTTCCAATAAAAACATCATGTTTCAACCCGTTTTTCTTATGTTTCCATGATCATTTCGAAAGGGTATCCGTGCATCATGGCACCACGGGGTGAGTCATGGCACCGTTTGGAAGCGCCGCTGGCACAATCCGGAATTGTCCAAGAACTATAGGAATATATCGGACAATAATTGAGATATAATAGGAAATATAAATATAAATATATACTGGACCAGTATATATATATATATACACCCTCCGATAAATCAAACATGGAGGGTGACCGGGAAATTCCCGAACTAAATTCATCTTAAATGGAAGTCTTGTTGGGAATATCATCGAACCAAATTTGGGATTTTACAGCTAGCTATGTTTGATTGCAAGTATATACAAGTAGGACCGCACAAGGCGGTGGCGGAGGTTTCAAAAATAGGAAACCTACAGGAGAGGTGAGTTGTTGTGAGACATGGATGGCAGAGCGAACTGATGGACCCAAAGGTGGCTGAGGCTCTGAGTCTCTCCATCTCTCTCTCTCTCTATATCTCTGTTTCCTTCTCTCTGTGTCTATCTATCTCTGTCATATGTATCTATCTATTTGTCTGTCTGTCTATCTGCCGACCTGTCTACCTGTCTATCTGTCTATCTACCTATCTAGCTATCTGTCTGTCTATGTATCTATCTGTCTATCTGACTGGACTATCTATCTATCTATCTATCTACCTATCTATCTATCTGTCTGTCTATCTATCTATGTATCTATCTATCTGTTTTGTCTGTCTATTTATCTATGTATCTATCTTTCTTTCTATCTCAAAGGAAGAAAAATGCAAGACTTTCTTCACAAGTGGAAGGTGACGGCTCCAAACTCAAGCAATTCTGCAAGGCTTCTTCAAAAAATGACAGCGCACAGCTTCAAAACGAAGAAATTCTGCGAGACTCCTCAATTTTTGACGTTGATAACACCAAAAACGAAGCAATTCTGCGAGACTTACTTCAAAACCGAAAAGTTGAGTGCAGAGCTGACGGCCTCGTACCAATGCGTTTTGCGATTTTTCCGTCCTATCATCATTCTAAAGTATTGCGCCTGCCACGAAAAAGTGAAGCCAGGTCATACGAAGTGCTGCACCTGTCACAGTACATGCATCCTGACACATCCTCTTCAAACGTCCCACGCCTGCCATCGTTTTTGAAACTGCTGCAAACCCAAATCAAACCCACACATCTGGCTCACTTTTGAGAAGGTGCAGAATCCATATGCGCCTGCCAGGCCAAACCGCATCCGGACCTCAAAAAGTGCTCCTTCCAAAAGTGAGGTGCATTCTAGATTTTGACTTCGACATGTGTTTCGCGCCAAAATGGCATCTGCTTTTTGAACGGCTCGGCTCAACTGCCAAAAGTGCTCCGCACCTGCGGTGTTTCGTACATTTTGACCTCAGGCGTGGACTTTTTCGACATCTCAACTTCCAAAAGTGTTCCGAGACCCAGGTGGTTTGAGCATTTTTGACTTCAAAATCTGCTTTGCGCCACAGCGGCGTGCAACTTTTAATCTCTCCTCTCCCCAGATGTCTCCAGCCTACTTTTCGAACCTCCGGAGCCACAAGCATTGGAGAAGCACAACGTTTCGCAACTTTACCTTTTCGCGCGCCTTGCTCTTCTTTTTACTGATCCTGTTTCTACTGATTCTTTCTCTTCTCTGACGGCTCTCCCCGCTATTGTTGCATTTGTCTATAAGTCGGAAATTTGACTTCTAAACTTCCTTCGGTAATGACTCGCCCACAACATTGCGCTGGCTCAATTTTGAAGCACAATTGGCTTTGCGAGCATTTTGGGTGCTTTGAAGAGAACTTCCTCTGTAGATTTCCAGCTGAAAGTGGGAATTTGCCATTCACCAAGGTCTGGAAGTCTGATGGAGCTCTCTCAGACTTGCCAGGAAGGGCCGGCGGCGCCAGGGGAGATTTTGCCTTGTAGTAATGCCCCAAAAAGATGCCGAAAAGTTGGAAGTCTGGAAATTATGGGGAACGTATCATCGGACTACCATCCTGGAAACATGCTTCTATTTTTGTGGGGGTTGCAAGAGGTTGCTATACTGATAGATGAATCATTGTGATACGTCTTGGGAAGGTGTAACCAATCCACTAACAATATGATAGATCCCCAATTTTTATGTCTATATTTTGATATTATATATAATTATCCCAAACATCGTTCATATATCAATGACACACCATGACTTCTGTGTCTGAACATGGGTTGTATAACCCCAATTTGTGGTTTTTTTCTCATAGGGAAAATGATGAGTTTCACAGAAAATACTGGCCAACCCAGAGTCCGGTGTGTTGATGGAACCTCTGGCCACCAAATTGCAAGGGTTACTCGAGGATTGAAAATCAATTGTTTGGCGATACATTTTGTTTGAGGTTAAACATGATTAATGTTGGTATATGTTTTTGTGTGGCAATTTTAGTATGTTGTCTTGGTTTGGGAATTGTGCAAGTGTAAGTCGCAGTGACTCCTTTATGGGAGGCAAACAGAAATAATTGATGAATTACAAAGCAAAACATGGTATTCATGGTATAGTATGGAGACATGATATGATATGGATCGATATGATATGATATAGTATCACATGATATGATATTATATTATATCATATGACATGATATGGTACCCAATCTTGTTCAAAGATGCTCAAAGTATCCAATCTTGGATTTGTGTTCTCAAGTTTCAACTAGCATAAACCACGGATACGGCACCTTTCCCATCTCAACCATGGTCCCATCATTTTTTGTTGATGGTTGAAATGGTTAAGCATACCTTCTATCACCAGGTTGAACCCCTCATCTCTGGATGTTACAGTAACCATTTTCAACGGGTATTATGGTTATTTTGAATACTATCCTTATACTATCATCTATGTATTTTCATATTTATCTCAAATATGATCTGGTTGGTGGTTCGGAACATTTTTTATTTTCCATATATTGGGAATAATCATCCCAACTGACTTTCACATTTTTCAGAGGGGTTGAAACCACCAACCAGTGATCCAACTTTATTTTTTTTTCAGATCTCGCCAGGCGTACACATCGCAGATGAATTTGGTCAACATCTCCACAGCGTCGGGGCACCGACGCCCCAATCAGATGGTCCCTTCATGTCCCTTCTCCACAAAAAAACATAAAGGATTTATTGTTGACGGTGTATTTTTTGTACACATGTATGTGTTTGATTATATATATATGTTCTATATTTATGCATGATAGATGTGGACATACCTGAACCAGACACGAAAAGTAATCGTTGATAAACTTTTGGCGGCATCCACGTGGGGCTTTAAGGCTTAAGATGGAGGACACATCAACATTGAAAGATTGAGAAACACCGAACCGATGCCCCAAATTGTTGGTGAAGCTCAACTGATCAAGTTCTAAACCCACCCCTCAGCAATTGGTTTTGACATCCAAAATGAAGGTCGGCCCAACCCGGGAATCTCCGGCATTCCTCTCTTTTCCCAAGTGCTAAATCTTGGCAAACCGATGGCCATGGCATTGGATTTCGCCTATTTCCAGATATTTCCAGATGTTTTCATGTTAAGTCAGCAAAAACGAACCGTTATTTGCCACCATTGCCGGGGTCCTTCCAGACCAGGTCGTTTTTCCACGCTGCAGGTTTCACCGAATAGCGCGGCTCTGGACCAGCAACGAGGATCAGGAAGCTGCGATGATGGCGCAAAGCGTGGTGGAGGCGTGAGTTGTAGCACCAAGGGGGGGTAAATTGGTCACTTTGTATACTTCTTTATCTGCCCAGTTTCCTCCCACTTGTATCTGGAAGATGGGAAAGAAATTCATGTTAAGTAAAACGTATCATGTTTTGTTTGCCGAATATATCCAAAAAGATCCAGAAAGTAGATTTTGCTCGCCATAATTGTGGAAGAAGGTAGACATCAACAATTGAGTTGTTTTTTTCGGTCACCGGGTCGATTGAAGGAAACCCATTTGGAGGAAAATGCTTTGTTTTTTTTTTCGAGTTTCCTTCAACCAATTGTGGACTTGTTTAAAACTTGAAAATTTTGATCGGGGCTTCTCCCAAAAAGATCGAACAGTGATTCCTTGCTTTATTTTGATCGCCACTTAAAAACTCCCGTTTGATCTCTACAATCCTGGGTTTTCTTAAGGTATATATCATTATATATCTATATTTTCATATATTTTCCGAATTTCCAATCCAACATATGGGGAAAATATCTTTTTAATTTGTGGAACATATGGCGATTTATGGAAAAATTATTCCATATAATTATTCCTATATGGAATGATTTTTATCATGGTGATGTAACCACCCGCCACCGCCAGCGCGGTGGCAATCCCAAAGTCTGATGGGCCAAACAAAGGGGGAATTTTCACTGCCAGCAATCACGTTTACCAAGGTTTACTAAACATATGTATGTATATTATATATATATATATACATATTTATTATATATATAGATACATTAATTATATAAGTTATATATATATATACACGTATATATATATACATGTAGATTTTTGAGTTATACATATATATATATATATACACATGTACATAGGTATGTGCCATAGTCAAAAGATAGACTCATCAATCCATTCTACACCAGGGATGTATATACCCAGTGTATCCCATTGTAAGGATTCCCATGATGGAATGGATGACCATGCCACATCTGCCACCTTTTGGCCATGGCACATGTGTATATATATATATTTAATACATATATATATATATAATATAATATACATATATATATATATAATCTATGTAATATATTTGTTTTCCTTTAAGCAAGTCCGGTGGACGCTGTTTCACCAATTCGCGCGGCTCAGGGCTTAATCCAGCAAGCCAATACAGTCTTAGCGAGGGTCTGTGGGCCAAGATATGGGTGGCCGTGAGAAAGTTGCTCTAACATGGTCTGATCATGAAAAAAACAGGGTATGATGGATTTTTATCATCCCCAAATCCTAAAACAGGGTATGGTGGGAACTATGAAAAGCTGACTCTTAAGCATAGATCTAGATTATAACACTTCAACGGTGTTTATATATAGAACATGATGGGAATGGCTGCAGCATCAACAAAAACAAGAGTATATACCAACATATACCAACCACAAACAGGGAACATCTCTGAATCACTGCTTTGTCCAAAGATGAGGGTATAAAACGAACCATCATTTGGTGATGTCATGGGTCCCATGATGGGGATGTACTGGGGATATTCCATGGGAATACGGTATTCGATATGATGGGATGCGTCATGAAAACCATGTGAAAATCTTGGGTTTGTCAGAACATGGGCGGAGCGAACGCCTCACTGTATCGGGTAATTTTGAGATGAAAGATGATGATACCCTCTGGTAAACTAACATAACTATGGAAAATCACCATTTTCAATGGGCAAATCCACTATTAATGGTAATTTTCAATAGCTATGTTAAATTACCAGAGGTTATTTGTGTTTTTTTGGGAGCTAATGCCGCTGTATTTGGCACAGCCACGACAAGAAAAAACAATTATGATCTTCCAAAAAATCACTTCCATAATTGGTATTTGATAATTGCTGGAGGATACCAAGTATTTGATGTGGTATCCTCCAGCCAGTTGTGGAAGTCATCATCGCATCACCTTGTAGCTGGTAGGAGCTAGTGGAGCTACCACTGTACCAATGAGTTTTTGCGAATTATGAACTACCCTCTGGTAAACTAACATAGCTATGGAAATGTTTTTTTTTTTTTTTTAAATAGGTAAATAATCTACTCCATAGCTGTATTAGTTTAATGGAGGGTAGCTCAACCATTTGGTCCAACAGTTTTCATTGCTGGAGTACGTTACCGCCGAGAGATCCAGAGAGTATTGTCATCGCAACATGCTTCGAGTTGCGATGGCAATGCTCCGACTTAGCAGGGAATGTTAGTGGTCAATGAGGCCGCATATTGGCATCAACAAATGGCCCAAGCATAAAGGCTTGCAATATTTTTAGCGCTTCGTGGTCTCAAAAATCTGTTTGTTTCAACCATAGAAATGGGATGATGACCCCCAATGACGAGTATATAATTTTTACGGCATTGAACCACCAACCAGTATAGTATATTGCATCGGATAGCACCAATATGAATTAACATACTATATATAGTGGGATGAACAAGACCCATGCACAGTCAGTGCACTCTCCCAAATCTACAAGGTGAGGCTCCCCCAGTTATAACTTGGTCTGTATCCCTATTAAGTATAGTTATATCCCCCGTAAACCATAGTTAACCAAGTGATCTCTGCGTCAACCTAGCTATCATAATTGAAATCAGCTACAAATCCGATGAAATCACACTTTTTCTTGGTTAAATCAGCATTTGTCCTATGGTTTTCTTATGGTTTGCCTAGGGTTTCCTATGGTTTCCCGTGGTTTTGCTGACCGGTCCTTAGTCTACGTTTCCTCGTGCGGCCTAGGCCAGTGCCAGCGGGACTAAACCTTCGTCACAGGCGCGCTGCTGGGCCCCGAAGGACCTGGGCAGGGAATGGTAGTAACCATACCACCTTTAAAAATGGTGATGACTGAGGGATGGTGCAGATGGCATTGTAACCAAATAAATTAATATAAATGATATATATATACATATGTCTAAAGCACCAACCATATTAACCCACATTATGTATGTAATATATATATATTATGTAACAACAATAACGATAAGAACCATGATAATAGTGATATTGTTGAACGTGGCTATGGACAATAACCAATATTCATATGATTTGATGTGTAAATCATCTACACGCAGGCCATGTTCCATAGCTATGTTATTACATAGTTTATATATTGTATGAAATATAAAATTATACAACACACACATAAATATATTATATGATAATGTGAGACATCTCAATAGTTGGAAACCTAGTTTTATTGTATTTATAATCTATATCAATCTATATCCCATTAGTTATTCTCACCATTTAGTTATTGGACGTATATATATATACATTTGGATAATAATATTGCATGATATACATTTATGTATATATATATAATAACACTAATAATCATGAGAGTAATAGTCATGTTATTTAGTGTTATTTATATTTCATTATATATATAATCAACATGTATATATATATGTATTATGTATGTAAAAATCTATTTATGTATGTATATCCCACTAGTTATTCTAATCACTTACTGTTTTTTGGATAATAACATATGTTGGATGTAGCGGTATACCCCTACTTAGCATGTTGTTCAAGAAACCCTTCGCTCGAACTTCAGTAATCAATCATTATTACTTATCGAAGAATCATTAGATGAACTTATGATTAATTTTTTGTTATGGTTATCTAATCATAACCATTATCATAACCATCATAACCATCTAATGTTACATTAATCATTAAATGGTTATCTTAAATGGTCCTATTATTTTTCATCCCTTCCCCCCATTTTTTGGTTGCCATGTTCTGGTGGAATGTATTGGATCTAATCACTGGATGATGGTTGCCATATCTGTTTTCGACACCTGGTGTTCAACATTGAAGACGGCCACCAATTCGGTTGCCCAAATTGCAAAATATGAAACATATGAAAAAGTATGCACCAAACATACATAAACATAGCCTTTGGTAAACGTTTACAGTTTGCGAAGTATTGAAAACGGCGATATAGTTGATGACTACCCATTAATAGCATGGTGATTCCCCATAGTTATGTTAGTTTACCAGAGGGCACCCTCTGGTAATTTAACAAAACTATGGAACATACTTCATTCATAGATGATTGACCTACTAAAAATGATGAATTTCCATAGCTATGTTCAACTAGTAGAGGGTATATCATACCATCATATGTCCCAGTCTTTGATGGCAACAGTCCGGCATCCGCAGGTGAAAGACATGGCTCATTCTACAAAGTTGGGACCTGTTTGATTTTCTACCATTGAAATGGGATGATGATTCCCTATGACATTCATATTTTTCATATGGCTTGAAACTTTGAAACCAATGAAAACTCGATTCAGCTTCAGTTCTATCCCCCTTATGTATCCTTATGTCGGAATCTGAGACATGTTCAAGTCCTGTAAAAACTCGCGGGTCAGGCATTGGCGAACATCACTTGGGCCATGGCAACGTTGAATATCATTGATGAGCCGTTGCTCAAGGCGGAGCGAACTCGATGATACTCGATGGGCCGGGAAAATCATCGAACTCTTGTGGGGGCTACCATAGATGGTATATAGATGCCGAATGCATGTTATGAGTGGGTTAATAAGCCTTATATATTACTGTAATAAATAGATGGTACAATAGATTGTTAATAAGCCTTTATTTCCCCCTATTTATTACTGGGTTGTGGTTGATAAACGCTTGATACGCCCTGAAAAAATGGGCGAGTCCGCGCACGGTGGTTGAATTTTGATGATATGACAGCCTTGGCACAAGGATGCCTAAAACCATGAAAGTACATGAAAGCACCTATCGGGACCAATGGGTTTCTATCGGGCTTAATTTAGGACTGTATGACAAGGAACCCAAATCTTTGCAATTGTAGGAGTGTAGTAATATACATGCACCAAGAAGCGGTAAGAGTATTCACATATCCCTTTCACATCTTTCACATCACGCTTCCGCTTTGCATCATCATAAATGTTGCGATCATTGATGGATTTTATAAATTATTTGGATATATAAATGGATCATTTTCTTGTGGCGCATCACATTTCTTCACATCTTCACCATGGCACATATCCGAAAGTCGTCGAGTCATCGTCGTCCCGCAACGCTGGTTGAATCCTCGTGATCCCACCGCTGATCAAACATGGAGACAATCAAGAAATCTCAGGTTTCATACTATATATATATGATATATGAATATATATGACATTTATGACATTCATCTACTGCTATATTTTCTTTTTAAAAATATAAGAGACTGTCATTCTCACTATCAAAGACGGTGTTCTTATCTACAATGAAATGTTTTTTCTTATGACTAAATGAACTTTTTTTCGTTGGAGTATATATTTCTTTCAACGCTTAAAGCGGCGCTGGCTGATCTGTGTCCAAATGGCGCGCTGGATCACGGCGTCCCTGCTCGCGTCCGCCGTCGCGTCCTTCGGCGATGGCGAGGCGAGCCTGGAGCAGCTGCGCTCGGCCATGGAGCCTTTTCGCTCGCTCGATGAGTTTTAACTGGGATTTAGGACTATAGGTTAACTATGATGTTATGTTACAAAATATGAGATACTGTAATTATACATAATTTATGTAATTAATATACATATATAATAATATATATATATATATATGTATATACATATATTCTATTATTATAATTATATATATATACATACTGATGATTTCTTTGCGATGTATGGTCTTTATCATAGTCGCAGAACGGCTGATAGTAGTTGTTTGTAATCTAAGGGGGTCCCCCGGCACGATAGCCAAGTTGGTCCGTCTCACTAGGTTGATACTTAGCGGGGTGAAACTAAACTGAATATGGATGGACGACAATGGTATATGATACTGGTTGGTGGTTTGAAATATGAATTTTATTCCATTCACTTGGGACTTTCATCATCCCAACTGACGAACTCATATTTTTCAGAGGGGTAGGAATACCACCAACCAGGATATAATGGGAGATGGAGATTTAAACACCTCCAATTTGTGGGCTTTATACTATGGATACACTTGGAATTGGCAACAACATTATTCGCCCCCCAAAAATGGAGGGTTCAGTACTGAAAATGACCAGCCAGTCTACCCCCTTTGTACCTTGGATCTTGGAGGCAAGGGAATAGATACATATGCATGATCAACAATCATATGATGAGTTTATGTCTGAACATGATTACCATCTGGTTATTTAACATAGCCATGGAAAATCCCTTATAAATGGAGGTTTTAATGGGAACATCATCTATAAATGGGCCATTTTTCATGGCTATGTTAAATAACCAGAGGGTATATGGGTTTGCCCAAACAACGTGGACTTGTTGGTTGATTAGTGGTTGATTGCGGTCCATAACTACAGTGTCAGTGAAAATACCAACTAGTCATGCGACTCTTGGGTCCCAGATGTTTTTTAGTGCCTGGGACCCTGTAAAACTGACACAGAACCCCCCAAAACTGACACGGTGACTGGAGGATTCTCAGTGTCTTTCGGGAACGTGTCACCAGGATTTCGCCCCAAAACTTGGGACGTAAAGAGGGGATTCACCAGCTCCAGAAACTGTGGAGATGAGGTTCCTCCATAAAAATGCCTGCTATCATCCTACCAAATAAACGATGGTTTTCACAGTGTTCTGATCGATTTTCAACAGTTTTTGAGCTGTTTTTTTTTTAAATTGAGATATGATTTTTGATATATACGTTATCTAAGGTGGAACTCTCATCATTTTTTGGTTGAATACAGAGATTTTGGGTGACCAGGATCCACAAATTCCATAGATTTCGTGATGTTTTGCGCCTAAACTCGCCACGTCTCGATGTCAACACGAAGTGACGCAACCGAACACTGAGGAGCGAGTGGCTGACCAAATGAGAGCTGCTCCGCTCAAAAATCCGGGGAAAAGGGTGATCTCAGCTTTTTCAGGGGTTGGTAACTGTCCCATTTTGGGTATATTGGACATCACCTTATAGTAGCCATTATAGACTATATACCTAATGGTTGGGTGATGTTCAATGGGGACATTTAATGACCCATGTCTCAGCTTTTTTTTCCAGCTTCACCAGGTCTGTTTTTTTTCCCCCCCAGGTCCCAGGATTCCCAGGGATCGCCAGTTGAAATCCCAAGGCTCGGCGAGGGGCTTAAATCTTGACCATATATCCCAGTCTACAACATTCGCGTGAACAAGATCTCCAAGAAATATCTGCTATATTCAACTATCACAAGATATGATTTGTATATATGCACAACATTGGAATAGATTCCATATATCCAGTGTGTATTCTTAGTATCTGTGGATGGTTGCGAAATCCTGCAACAGTTGGTCAGTTGGTAGATGGTTTATCCCATTCTCCCATTATTTACATTGTTTCCTGGTGAAAGATTTTGTCCACAGCCCACAGTCCCACTTAGTAAGTGGCTTATGATCTATACCCCCTTATACATATATATATAACCCATATATATATATATATAACCCATATATATATACACATATATATATATATATTCCCATATATGAGTGGGGATATTCCATGTAACTGGAGGTCTTGGAGACATTTACGAAGGGCCCGCAGTGCCCGCGTATGTCCATATCCCAGGACAAGTATGACATGAGCATCGCCGCGGCCTTCTACTCCCCGAAACTGAATTTCACCGTTGCCTCGGGTTACACCGATGCAGGTGACCAGTGATATCAAGGGGAAAAGATGGAGGCGAAAAAACATGGAAAGATGACTAGCAAGCAACAGAGGAATCATATTTAACAGTTGAACATTGGGGAGTTAAACATGAATGATTCTGAATCGAGTTTTTTTTGGGGGCAGTTGAATGGAACCTTTACCGCTGGAGTTTGCATGAAAAGTTTGCCCAAAAAAATGTTTGGGAATCATATGGATGCAAGCAACAAATTTCGCCTGGTCCAACATGCCAGGGAAAATTCAGGTGCCGGGGGTATCCATATTCCCTAGCCATGGGGCAGCGGTTCAGAGCTACAATCAGAGTTTCCCACCCAGATGATGGTTTCTTTCCAACAGCATCTTGAGAACAGTGAACTTAGTAGACGGATTATCAGCATAATGTCAACTGTGGGATCAATAAACCCTGACTATAAAAAGGGCGACTCAAAAAAAGAGTGATCATTTGCTGCAAACATGGGAAGCACTGCAACCCCCTTGATACACTTCTAGTTAAACCTGAGTTCATCTTACATGAATATCTTCTTGGATCTAACTTTCTGGAGCCTCATAGACCCCATTTTTTCAGGATTTTTTGTGGGTAGAACAATAATTTTTACCATCCCCCAGTCATCACCAAAAATTAGGGTGGTTTATCATGGTTTACCCTCTGGTAAATTAAAATAGACCCTGAAAATCACCAATTTTTAGAGGAAACTAATCTTCCAACCCCTATCTACCAGGGTCTATATATGTTAATTACCAGAGGGTATCATTGTTTTCACCACCAAAAATGATCCACCCAGAATCTCTTCATCTTCCCATGTCACAGCCGTGTCCATTGTGCCAGGTTTGGGCATGGGCAACAAGACCCGCTTGGCCAAAGGGGATGACCTCTATGAGTCTTGGAGAAAACTGGGACTGATGGAAGACATGCTGCACCAGTTGATGGTAAACATCCCATTATTTATAGGGTTTCAACAATCCTTTTGGTGGTGCAGGATGATGCAACCATCCACAGTAGCTATGGTACTTTGATGATGTAACGAAAATCTGAAATTTAAATGGTTACGTTACATCAGCATCAAATTGTACTATGAAAATAGCATAGCATAGTTATGCTTTGGTAATCTTGAACATCACAAAAGCACACAGATGAATCATCTGAGATGGTAATGTTCCAGTTCGCAAACTGGTAAATTATCGGTCATGGTGTATTTTTGGGTCATCAAGTGGGGTGGGGGATAGCTTACTGTGACGGCGTTTTTTTTTGCAATAAACTGGGAGAAGGTAGGAACATGCTTAAAGGTACCCTCTGGTAAACTAACATAGCTATTGAAAATGGCCATTTATAGTGGATTTTCCCATTAAAAATGGTGATTTTCCATTGCTATGTTTGATGTTTGCTCCAGCAACAAGGCTTTGTACATCTACCCTCCACCAGAGTTGGGGGATGTAGATCTTGGAGGTTCCCCAGGTTCCCCATGTGCTACGCATTGCTACGCCACGCGAGGTCTGGGGCTCTACCACGAAGATGTTCACTGCTCCAGCGGTGCTGCAGCTGGTGGAGCAGGGCAAGGCCGGGTCCGTCTTGGGATCAAACTGATTGAAGAATGAGGACGACTCCGCAAAAATTGGGCGGTTTTAACTTAAGAACTTGGGAATTCACCCGCAAAAAATGGGGACTTAGGTATCTCATTTTCAGACAAAGCCAAATAGATCCTGAATCTATAATCATCAGAACAGCAAAAATGGCAGAATATGGTGATAAAACTAGGTGTAACAAACCAAACACGGGGGATGCTCGGCACCCTGTGGCAATCTATCCTGCCTAGCTGGAAAACCATCCAATTTCTATTCATGTACGTCCATGATTTTCCCATGATGAGGGTTTTCCAGCCATGTTTGATGGCCAGAGGATAGTGATTGTCTCAGTTCAAACCCATGGAATCCTTCCAAATGGATAGTACAGATATACATGTACTAATACATATTTACATAATTTTACATATATATATATACATGTATGTATGTATGTATATATATATACATGTATATATATATATACAGTTATATACATATATATATACATATGTATGTATGTATGTATGTATGTATGTATGTATATATATATACATACATGTATATGCTTCATCCCACCCAAAGACTATTATGACAACATATTCTGTATGTTCACCAAGGGCACCGGTTGTTTCCGAACCAAGTCCTGTAAAATACGGCAGTGGATGTGATATTCGTCGTCCAGGCAAAGGAATTATCATAAAACCGCCACAGAAAAACAGCTAATGTGGGTAAAACAATGTCATTTTTACCACCAAAATGACTGGGAATGGTAAGTTTATACCACCAGAAATGGTGACTTTGGGATGGGTGCAAATGGCATTGTTTTAACCCACTTCTGGACCATTTGAGTCCCAGATTCTGCCATTTTGATCCCGGTCCTCCGGTGATCTCAGGTGCAACTGGATGACCCCATCGCGGCCCACATCGATCCCACGTTGTGGGCGCTGAATCACAGCAAACTGGAGCAACACTTCGGAGCTGCCATCGACCAGGTGCAGATTCAGCACCTTGGTGTTTAAAAAAACCATGGAACCACTGATGGAGGTTGGGCCCGGGAAGTGTACCATGTACCAAGAATTGTTCATGATATTTAACTTGTATCCAGAAACAAATGTCCAGAGTTGTTCATATTTGTAAGAATCTGTGTGGGGAAAACTTTAGATGTGAACACTTTAATCTTTTGCTATAAATGGGGATATCTAAATCATCTAACCAGGAAAACACATAGTTTTTCGCACGGTATTTAAGTTTGGCTATGTTCGAGAAATCCGCTCGTAGCTAAGCTTTGGCTTCAAAACTCCCGGAAACTGAAACTTGTTGAGACTTATTTTCTCTTTTTGCACCTGCCTTGACATGTTTGCAAACGCCACAGGCATTTGTTGCACATGACCAGTGGCATCCAAGACTACGACGGGGAGGCCTTTTCCAAGGCGCAATTCGCGAACCGTTCCAAGGCCTTCGGGCCTGTAGAGACTTGGCAGAAATGGGCCCCATGGCCCCTGGCACCAGATGTTAACCATCAAAAATTGGGGAATCAACCATTTAGACAATCAGAAATTGGGGAATCAACCATTTTAGTCATCAAACATTGTAGAAATGAACCATTCTAACCATCAAAAATTGGAGAATCAACCAAAAAAGATGTGGATTTGCATGCACTGCATGACCCAGTTTCCACACCCAAACGTATCTGGAGGTGTTGGGAGCAACCCTTTCATGAGCAACATGATCAAACAAAGGGAATTTCGGTTGCCTTGAGACAACCCGAGATGGGCATTTCCAATAGGGTCTCAGAGTTCATGGTTGATTTCTGGACCTGGAAAACCGACCGCTGTTAAGGAAACCACTGGTAATACATATATATAATGTTTTATAATGTTATTGCGGGTATACTGTTGTTTTTCTTGGGATCCGGTTTTGCTTGGTGATTTGCACACGGGGACTGCCCCATATTCCATAATCTCCAATCTTAATGGGTAAATTCACCATGATTTAGAACAATTGACCTGGTAGTAGTTATTGTAGTGTAATGATGTGTAATGTGGTAAACCCATTTCAAAGCAACCCCATTTTTTACAGTAAACCCTAGATGGGTGAATCCCACATTGGCCATACATATATATATAATATAATCAGAATATATATAATAATAATAACAATAATAATAATATAATAATAATCATAATAAAAAAATATATATAATAATGATAATATATATAATAATATATATATATATATCATATAATGATATATACAAATCATAATATATATATATACAATATATGATTATATAATATAATAATACATATAGAATAATAATATATTTAATAATATATTTAATAATATATATAATAATATATATATGTA
>Ga0126342_10001801_pt1 | contig 31543 bp, 28 predicted proteins | sample Cyp1metagenome_FD_92528 | JGI IMG/M metagenome (GOLD analysis project Ga0126342, IMG submission 92528) | Coral microbial communities from Lord Howe Island, Old Settlement Bay, Australia - Cyphastrea 1 metagenome | ecosystem: Host-associated > Invertebrates > Cnidaria > Coral ...
ATATTTTCTATAATTCAATATTCCCCCTTAAAATGCATTCAAATTGCGAATCGATGGACATACAGTCACCGACAGAATTATGGAAAAAAAAATAATTATGGAAAAAATAATTATGGAAAAAAACAGGTTCGTAACTTTTCTATCATAGACAGGCGGCGCCTGTAAATTGAAACGTTTTTTTTTTCCATAATTCTGTCGGGTGCTGTAATATATCTATAGATTCCACTAATATATTTATAGATTCCAGTAATATATTCAAATATATCATTATATGTATATCATACTGTAACATATATATAGAGATTCCACTCATATATTCCCATGATAAGATACATAAAAGAAACCCGTCATATCACTGGATCATCCCACTTAGACATGGGAACGGATCACCTCCCAGTACCATCCGCTTTTCCCAGTGAGGTGATCCCACTAAATCCTGTAATTGTCATGTATCTGTATAGTGATATATATATATACATACCCCATAAAAAATCATCATTTTCCAATAATAGTACCAATATATATATATGCAGTATACATAATCATCTATAGTCTCATATAATCAACTATAGTCATTTTTCAACTATCATCTAGTTCCATTCACACCATAGGCATCAACTGCTATACGTATATAATCGTATATATATATATATGGATAATCCTGTCAGCATCATCATCATCATCATCATCATCATGATCATCATATTATATTCTTCTTCTTTATATATTATCCCGTATCATTATATTTTGATATTATAGTCCCATATATCATTACAACATTCTTCAGAATTTATATCATCCATAGTTCCATATAATCATCAACTATACCAGTCCCATATGATGCCTCCCATATAATAGTCTATAATTATCTATAATCATCTATAGTTATCTAGAATCATCTATAATCATCTATAATCACCTATAATCATCTATAATCACCTACAATCATCTATAATCATCTATAGTATATTCACACTATAATCATCAGTATAATTAGTCCCATATAACATTATTCACAATAGTCCTAAATAATCATCAACTATCCCAGATAATATCTCACATATAATCACATATATATATAATCATATACTCATTTACAATCATTTATCATCCCATATCATATTTTGATATGAGATGGATGATATATCATGATCTTGATATATCCTCGAATCCCCGATAATCATCAAGAATCATCTTTAATTGTCTATAGTATCAATGGATAATATGGATCGATAAATATAGATGATTATCCATGGTATCCTTAATATCCATGGTATAATCATCCATGGATCTTCCCACTTCGCAGCTTTCGGCACCTTCGTCCTGGTCTTCACCGTGGGCTGCGCCGTGGCCTCGCCCACGCCCTCGCCCTGGGCGCCGCTGACCATCGCCACGGCGCCGCGGCGGCGAAACGGGAGTCGAAACGGAGATGGGAATGGGCTGGGAGCGGTCAAAACGGGCGGATTCTTGATGGATTTTGGGGATTTTAGGGGAAAATTCATAGTTTTTAGTAGATTTTCAGGGGTTTTTAGTAGATTTTAATGGAATATTCATTGTTTTTTAGTGGATTTTCATCGGTTTTTTAGTGGATGTAGAATGCTTTCAGGGGAAATTTCACGCTGACCATGGAGATTGGAGAAGCAGCAAAGCAACCTAGCGAGTCGGTTCTTCCAGACGGAACACGGGTTTCATCCCCGTTGTTTTCGTGGTTAAAACCATTTTTTTGGTTCTTCTATTGGGCCGATTCTGCTCATGAGTGGAGTTGTACCCCCAAAAAACCTTGAGCTGAAGTGGGCAACTGGGTTCTCAAGCCACAAATCACTATGAAACGGCCTGATTCCACACACTTAGTGGTTCATGGTGGCCAGATGCATGGGTGAGTGATGCGATCGTCCCTTGATACTTGGGGATCCAGCACTAAGTTAATTACTTCCTGAACCACCAGGTACACTCCGCTTTTTTCCCACATGGCAAAAGATGGAAAATCCAACCCGACAGTATCCATGAAATCCGTATGTAACGATGACACATTCTGGATTTTCCATGGGGTATCCTGGGTGACTCCAAAATCACCCGCAGGGTTCCACGTCGCGGAACTCGAAAACACTAGCACCTGGATCCCTTCTGGACATCGAAATTTTCCTGGGTTTTTGTAGATTGTACCATGTTGAACTCCCAGCTTTTAATGCTTAAACCACCATTTTTGATGCTTATTTTTGATGTTTTGGTTCCAACTTTAATGATCGTTTCCCCACTTCTTAAAGCTTAAACAGCGGCATTTTTTTAAATGGCAGAACGACCATTTTTGACGCTTCAACTCAATGTTCAAACCCCTAGGTTCTCACGGTCATGGTCTATGCCACCTACAACATCAGCGGTGCTCAGCTGAACCCCGCGGTGACCTTCGCCTTGACGTTGCTGGGAAAGAAGTGCCGCGGCATCAGCAGCTGGGTGCTGGAGGGGTTACATGCCATGTGGATCTACTACAAAAATCGAACATGGGTCATATGTTGAGCGTGTTGAGCCACCCTTATTTTGTTGTTGTTTTTTTTTGGTGTAGTTGATCATTCTGACCCACCAAATTGTCGCTTGTATATTCTTGGTACAAAAAATCTGGAGCCACCAGCGCTGTCGAGCCACATTTTTCAAGCGCTTTGCGCAAACAGTGCTGTCTAAATCGTCGCTGAGGACCTGGAGCAAAATGGTGGGCAACTGGATCTTCCAATTCATGGGTGCCTTCCTGGCCGCCTCGGTCTACAAGATCATCTGTCGCTTGGAGATGACGGAGATCTGGTAGCTGGGAGCGTTTGGAGGTGAAACACCTTCGAGATCGCTGGTGATCCAGGGATATTCGCATGTTTGCAACTTGTGGTTTTGGAGCGTTTGTGAACAGCCCATCCTGGCAGTCACCCAGTAGTACTTGCCTATTCTGGGTCAATCTTGGTAGCTTGGAGTTTTTAGGGTAGCCCAAAATCTCAATGGTCGATCGTCATTTTCCCAGGAACATGGCAATTTGGGGGAGTCCCTCATTTTTTGTTAACTCCTTGCAGGATATCCAAGATTATCCGATCATATTTTTGTTCTCGGTCTCTGGACAATCTCAGGGAAACCTCATCCACCTCGCTTGAGGGCAAAGAACTTCAGCGTGCAAGTAATGGTTTCTAGCAAGAACACCTGTTTCATCCCAAGAATCTCCGCGACACCTCATGATTCAAGCTGTGTCTTCCGAACAAGATTGAAACAAACCCTCAAAGTCCTCTGTTCCAGAAAAAAAACACAATAGCTCCTCCAAACTCAACAAATCCATTGGAACAGGGGTGCCCACTAAACATGTCATCAGGAGATGTTTCATAATGATCTTTTCTCCTTAGACATTCCATTGCTGAGGTTTCCAGGGGCAACTGTTCCAACCAAAAAATACAGCAGCTCCCCGCAAACTCCAGAAAAAAGTCATCAAATCTTTACGACATCAAGTCAAAAACAAACATATATGATAGCACAATAGTAGCTCCCCCAAAGTCATCCAAAGTCCATAAACTATCATAAATTCAAGAAAATCTATCATAAATTCCAGAAAATCTATCATAAACTATCATAAACTCTCATAAACTCCAGAAAATCTATCATCAATTCCAGAAACCTCGACATCTTTTCTCCCCAATGACTTCTAAAAAATTCATCACTTTTCAGGCGCCCCACACCTGGCCGTGGTGGCCCCGGTGCCACCCTTCCATGTGGGCTATTCCTTGGGAGCTGAAGCCCTCTACACGGCGCGGTGTGGGAGGGGAGGGAATAGCTTGGTGGGCAGATTTGACGAAGATGTGGATTTTCAGACCCACAAGATATGGATTTTGGTGGATTTTGGTGGATTTTCATGGATTTTGGTGGATTTTTGGAATATGACTGTGTACATAATATAGGTTAGTAACCACGGATGCAATTCCTGGGATGCACGTTACCCAAGCTACTTGTAGACGAAGTGATCTATCAGAAGGCATATAATTTTCCTTTTTATGCTGCTTAAATTCTGGATTGTTCAGATGTTGAATGGAGAAATCCCAAGAGTTTCATGGGTTTCTTATTACTTATTCATCACAAGTAAATTGGGTTCCTTATTGTTACTTATTACTTATTACTTATAAAAGTAGCACATTATTTGGATAAATCCCTAGACTTCAAGACGTCAAGAGTAAAAAGGTTACTTACTCATATTAGATAGGTAGTTATCCACATGTTTATCCCATCAGGAGAAAATTGAATTCATGGGCAAATCATGGGTTTCTCATTACATTGGGTTACTCATTATTTGTTACCTATTACAGTACTTAAGTAACAAATTACAAGTAAATTGAATGTTGAATTCAAGTCCATAGAAGTTCCAATTTTCCATGGGTAAATCACTAATTTGTTGCTTCTCACTTCACGGCTTCGCCTGGTCAGGGCCTTCTGGTCTTTGTGGTTCTGAACTGCGCTGCACGACCCTCCAAGGAACCCAATCAGTGCCCTGGACGTGGGCCCATCACTCGACGCTGGCACTGATAAGCATATGATGGTTGATATTGATAATAACAAGAAACATATCCAATAACAAAAACAAAATCCATATCAAATGAACATATTGTTTGATATATTACATACTGTGATACATCACTAGTTTATAAATAAATGGTTGATAATCATACTATATCTTCAACCTGATATAATGTGACATTTCCCAACTATTGGTTGAAAGTGCCTGCTTAGATTCAACGCATCCAGTGCTTCTCCCCTACCATTCCTGGTGCTAGATCCACCATATTTGGTAATTCTCCAGATGGGGCCCCCAGTGATGTAAGTTGGTTCATAAACCATTATATATAACCTCCAGGAATACTAGTTCGTCAAAAATCTACCATAAATCATAGTTCATTCAGCCACAAAAATCTACGGCGTTTCAAAAAACGCTATCGCTCGCCCCATCCGATGGTGCTCCAGTAGATCTAGTCGTCTCCTCCATCCCTGATGGACAACAAAACCCGGGACTCTGTTCATAGCACCAACCCCCTAACATAGCCTCTGGTTATTTAACATAGCCATGGTAAATGGCCCATAGAAATAGATGCTTTGCCTATTAAGAATGGTGATTTTCCATGGCTATGTTAAATAATCAAATGGTACCTATCACATTCATAATATACGTAACTTAACACACTACAGTTATAATATGTTAGAATGTAAAACAAAGTATCACAGTTAATCACCAATCATAACATACTTAATGTCAACTCCAGATTAGTAAACCATAGTTGTAGGATCTTATAGGATGTTATAGGATGTTATATGATGTTATAGATATCATAAACCATGTTATGGGTATAACAACCAATAGATAACACCAATAGATGTTATAGGATGTTATAGGTATCTAGTATCTATATATCTATCACAGTGAATCACCAGGTACATACCCTCTGGTAAACTAACATAACTATGGAAAACCACCATTTTTAATGGAACAAACTCACTATAAATGGCCATTTTCAATAACAAACATTTTCAATAGCAAACTGTTAGTCATTACCAGAGGGTATCATAAACCATGTTATGGCTATAACAACCACTACCAGTCATTAACCATTATTAACCATTATATATATATAACCATCATTAACCATCATATAACCACTATTAACCACCATATAACCACCATTTAACCAGCATTGTTATGGCTATAACAACCAATAGTAACTGAACTGAGGTGCTTCGGCCTGGCCATCGGTTTCGCCTTCCTGGGCAGCGGCTACGCCTGCGGCCACATCAGCGGCGCGGCGCTGAACCCGGCCGTGGCGCTGCCGCTGGGGCTGGGTGGCGGCAAGGACAGTGGCCACGGCGGGGTGCGGAGGGTGGGAAGGGATGGAAACTGGGGGACGAAAGGGTGGTTTTCCTAGGAAAAATGGTGGAAAATGGTGGTTTTACCCAAAAAAATGGTGGAAAATGGTGGTTTTACCAGGAAAAATGGTGGAACATGGTGGTTTTACCATGGTTTACTGAGAAATTTCATGGGATTTCATGGGATTTTATAGGATGAAATGGGATGAGATTGGATTCAAGCAACAGTTTTTGATCCCATATTTTGCATTTTTTCAACAACGACAATGGGATCTAATATTCAACCAACAAAAATAGAATTCTGATAGGATTATTCTATAGGATTCTGATGGGATTTGAATGGAAAAATGGCAATTTTCAAAGTTTGAATGGAAAGCATTTAGAGAGATGAACATTTTTTTTTCACATTTTAACTGCATCTTTTGGTGTTGCTACAGAAAAGTCACATTGACGTGGAAATCAACCACTTACAGATAGTCTTGCTGTTTTTCCATGATGTCTAGGTTAGTTCATCCTGTTTCATGTTCAACCAAATCATAATTTACCAAAAATCCATCATAACCCTGTCCTTTCTTGTTCGTCACCATGTGCTCTGACTTAGTATTGACTCTTCATCATGTGGATGATGTCGCTGGGGACTACACCGCGATCGTCATCCTTTTTGTCCTCATCATCGTCACCTTCATATTTGGTGGGAATCGTCTCATGAGAGAATAAGTGGAACCGGGTGAAGGTGTTTGCGAGCAGACCATGCAAAGTCATGAAACCCATAAAAGGCTCAAAACATTGACTGTCAACAGAAAGAAACTGATGTGTCGCCTCAGCATTTGGGATCAAGGTGCCTATGGCATTGTCGCACCTGTCTGATTAGGAATGGACAGCTGCGAGGAGAATTGCGCCGTCCAAGAAACAGCTGGGTATGGTGATCAAGGTAGGTGGCTAACATGTGCAGTGTATGCTGTTTGTGGAGTACTGAGGCAGATGGTATGCACAAGGTATGGCATAGAGCTTGAAGATACATCGGACATGGCAAAGCGGATCGTCGGAATGAATTTGAAAAATACAGATGGAAAGGATATTCTTCAACATGGCATAGGGATTTCGGAGCTTATTAAGCAACTCAACCACAAGATGATGAAGCAGGACCTTTTGTTCTTTGAGAAAACGGATAGTGGAGCTCCTGGGGCGGCCATAAGATTCGAACTTCAACATAAACTACTGGACTGGCAGCGCCCCTGGGAATCCGTGTTCCAGATTCCTTCGAGGACTCCTTCGAGGCTTCGGGCGTTCTACGATTGTCCAAACTGGGTTGTCCATGCCTCCGGACCAGGCGGAACTCACAGACACCATGCGATGCAATGTCAGCAGTTGCTAATTGATTGCAGCCCAGGTGCGTGCCTCCTGTGTTCAAACAGTTGGGGTGAAGCCGAGAAGAACATGATTGTCCCAAACCACAGTATCTACCCGACAATTGAAGCTATTTGGGTGCTATCTGTGGATTCGGTTCAAAAGCTTAGTGATCCTGATTCTCTTTGGGTGGATGTCAATCTGAGCCGAGGGTCGTATGTACAGTATGTACAGTCCAGTTTCGGAAATCTAGAGGAACTTTCCTGCCGCAGATGCGGCATGCATTTTATGCGTGAGCACCAAAGGCCCAGGCCCAGTGCCAGCATTTATTCTTTGTTCAATACTTTCACGATTTTGTTTCTTCCTTTAAATTTTATTATGCCTTTCATTATGCCTTTCATTGATTCCGATGATTCCGATGATTCTGAGATTCACAGACCATGCTGTCCGAAGTGCAGTTGCAAATTGAATTGGCCACGCGTTGTAGCAGCCACTTGCCAACAGTACGGGTAGCAATGCCTCTTCCACAATGCAGGGAAGGAACGCAGTGGTTGAGACATGTATATTATTAATATATATATATATATATATATAAATATTTCAGCCCATCAAATGTTCGATTCGTTCGCACAATTTCGCAAATCATGTTTCCATTTCCAAGACCGAAAGAGAACATTTCCAAACCTGCGCTCTAGTCACGACGGCACTTGAGATTGACATAATATGTTCACAGGTCAGCCTTGCTGTCGAAACCGCACTTCTGAGTCTGGAAGACGAAAAAGGTCATGCTTGGACGAAGCATTCATGGGGTTCGCCCTGTTTAAGATTAAGACGCAACAAAAAAAAACGCCTGCCGCATGCCACAAGTTTGAGGACCCACTAATTATGGCTTTCCACCCGTTTACATGCTGACAGGCCTATGATTCCTGAGTAGCATGTTCATTTCTAGAACTGCAGACTCCTGTCCGCCGCAGGACGCGCAGTGGGCCTTCTGTTGGTTCGGTGCCGAGTTGGTTGGTGCCGGTTTGGCCACGGGGCTCTACTGGCTGCTGCGACGATCTGAGTGACTTGGATGGCTAGGATGTGGAAGGTTGGAACTTATCTGGGTTATAGCAACCCCCAAAAGGATAGAACCTTGTGTGTATGTATACATATATATATATGTATAATATGTTACCAAAGTAATTATATAGTGGTAGATGGATGTAAATTGCATGTCTATCATTTTGGAGGGTTAGTATAAACGTTACTGGAGAGTTGTATGGGTCTCTATGTGCAATTTCTTGGGTTGTTTCTATTGTTGCCATTTATTTTTGGAATAGGCATCATATCTCATCCAGCTAGACATGGAATTTTGTAGAGTCAGGCGCAGGAAGGCCAGCATGTAACAGGCGGCTGTGGTATGCGCGAGACATGTGGACTCATGCTGGCCAAAATGCAAGTGAAACAAGTTCATATACACATTTTTCATCATTTTTCCTTGTTACATCCGATTAAATCCACAATTTTTCCATCATTTTTCCCAGTTAACATCCTACGTTTTTCTTTCAAAAAGATCCCTTTCCACCCCGGCGCCACCAAGGCTCCAGGTGGCGGCCGAGGTGGCCGCCGCGCCTGCCGCCCAGGCGGCGGTGGAGGGCGACACCGGCGCGGCGGCGCCCGGGACGCTGGAGGGGCCCAGCACGTTGATGCGGTGCCTGGCCGTGCGGGGACCCGGCCCAGCCATGGCCCAGGGGACCCAGGTGGTGGATATCTTAGTCTTGATATACCAAAAGTCGGGAAAAGGATGGAAAAAGATGGGTTTGAGAAAAATCCATGAATCCATGTGATTTTTGTGTCATCAAAATTTTAAGCAGAACATGTGAATTGTAAATACCCTCTGGTAAACGTTTACATAACTATGGAAAACCCACCCATTTTTCATGGGAAAATCAACTATTTCGACTGGGCCATTTTCAATAGCAAACTGTTTGTTTACCAAAGGGTATCTTCCAAGATATGGAGATGGGAGATTGATGGGAGAAATTGAAGGTGCATCACAGTGACATGTTTGTTGGTTTATGATGGTTATGACCCCCATTAACTTATTAGCTAGCTCGATACATCTACCATGAACCCTAGTGATTGGAGTGATAACCTAACTTAACTAACTATGGGGTACCCCCTTGTTTGCGACAACTTGGATACACAATTTTTGCAAATTGCATCAACTGGGTGATTATGTTTTTTGGGCAACTTGTATTGTTCTTATCCTCGCATTTTTTTGGTCCCTTTGGAGGGAGTCATAGGATCGAATGTGACAAACCCCGCTGGGGGTCGAGTTTACCACATTGAAAGTTAATGCACTTTCGGTGGGTTTTAATTTTGAACCTTTGCAGTAGCAGAATGGGGGGATGAAGCAAGAAAAATTAACTTTCCAGGAAGACACATGTGGATGTCATCAAGATTAAACACTAAGGATTCCAGTACTTAATCTGTTTCCATTTTTTTTGGAAATGCCATCTATAAATAATTGAACGTGCCAACGAAAACCATCATTTACATATTGTGCATTTTCGGAAAATGGACAAAGGCGGGAGAAAAGTAATCAGCAGATCACTCAGCAAGGCTCCACCCCGCTCTGCCAAGCACTAGGAAGCCCTTGGAACCTTTATGCTGATGGTCACGGTTTTCCGGCTGCATCACGACGTTTGGTTAATAATTACTAGGCTATATATTGGCGGTGTAACAATTGGGCTGGTCCAGATCCTCTGGAGCCAGAATGAATTGATCCCCAAACCTGCAGAAAGCCTGGTTCAGTGGTGAATCTATTCAATCCTTCTCACTGGTTGGTGGTTTGGAACATTTTTTATTTTTCCATATATTGGGAAAAATCATCCCAACTGACTTTCATATTTTTCAGAGGGGGGTGAAACCACCAACCAGATTCATCTTGGGGTCTCAGATCCACATTGTTCTCAGCACATGGGATTAGTTTCTGGACTTGATTGGGAATATGGCCAGTTCTTTTTTTGGCTCCCCGTACCTGGAGACATGGGAAGCTTCGACCGCTTAGCTGGGTGTACTTGGGCCATCATGGAAACCAATGGGCTCACAGTGCATATTGGGCTGATTTGGGGTGATTTGGAGCAAGATGGGGAGGTGCGGAAGCAATGGAAACAATCAGAAATCAGGATGATATATGTTGATTTTATATTTTCTATCAACAATCAACAATATCAGCAATATAATACCCTCTGGTAAACGTTTACATAACTATGGAAAATCCACCCATTTTCAGTGGGTAGTCATCCACTATTTCGACTGGGCCATGGCTTCAATAGCAAACTGTGACAAATTACCAGAGGGTACACAACAGCTTGTTGCATGTTTACCAGAGGGTAAATCACCATTAATTCACTATTAGCCATTAATAACCTCCATTAATAACCTCCATTAATAACCTCCATTAATCACCATTAATCACCATTAATCACCATTAATCACCATTAATCACCATTAATCACCATACAAATAATATATGTTGACCCTGGAATGTTGGAGCCTCAACAGGTTATTGCGGAAGTTCCAACTTCGGGCGACCCTGGAAAGTTGGGGGCGGATCATTCGGATCGCCAGTTTTTGCCGGTGACAACAACTTGGGTCCTGGAAATTTGTTAATTTTTGCATGTATATAATTGTATAATAGTGTATAATAGTGTATAATAGTGTATAATAGTGTATAATAGTGTATAATAGTGTATAATAGTGTATAATAGTGTATAATAGTGTATAATAGTGTATAATAGTGTATATTGCTTTTAAAGAAAACTACAATCATTCTTAGATCTGAAACATATACACATATATGATTTGTAGATGAATATACTCGGTGGTGTTCTGGGGTCCGTGGCGCAGTCCCACGCAGCTTCGTGTCGAGGTTGGTCTGAACATCGTGTCTGGATCCCGTGCCACGGCCTACTCTGCAGCTGCCATGGTGATGTGCATGATGCTGAGCTGCAACTTGTGCAACTTGTGCCATGAAATGCTATGAATTTCATGGGATCTATCGCTTCTGGACCTGTGGAGGATCATCTCATGGAGTAACTGGTGATCCATGGCGATCCCACTACTGTGTTATGCCCCAAGGCTGTGACATGCTGTGACACGTTATGTAATCTGGGGCCAACACATGGAATTTACACCATGGGTGTTTCAATAGTCATAAAAATTAGGAGCTCACTGAGGAAAAATGGGATGAATTGTTGATGCTGAGATGCGCAAATATTGGAACCTAACCAAAGGGGACCCGAACATGAACACTTCAATACTCTGGCATTTGATCTCCGGGGAAGATGGATCGAAGCTGGAGGTAAGCCAACATTTTCATTGATCCAGAAATCATTGAATCATCTCTGGGACCCAACTTGACCAGACATGGCTTGCAGTTTGGGACTTTCCAAGGTCATCAACGGATGAATTGGAGCCCCAGTAAGCTTTGTGGGCAGTGTATGTAAGGACATATGTGTATATATATATATGTGTGTATAAATACACATACATACTTGAAAACGTGAAGGAACTTTAGTTCAAGGTGTCGGTCACCAACGCGACCTCGCCATGGCTTTAACATGATGTAGCACCAAAATTGGATGAGATTCAACCAACCAAAAGGGGGATAGTCCACCAACGAAAATGGGGATTCTGCAACTATCTAAACAAAAACCATTGATTTGGGACCCGATGAACGTTGTATATACTCACCAGTATGCCGCCAATTTGAATGCTTGAAATGTCACAGTACCATACCGTATCCAGTTTTTGTGGATGGGGCCCAAGTATAGAGTATGTACCCTCCGGTGATCAAACATGGCAAGGGAAAATCCACCATTGATGAATTTCCATGAATTTCCCATTTTTTAACCTCCATTGATAGTCAGAGGATTTTTTTGCTTTGCCCACTCCAACTTGAGCTTTTGTGGGGGCCTCGGCTGCACCCAGGATCTATGCCGTGGGCGACATTTCGGGTGGTCACTTCAACCCAGCAGCTGCTTGGATCTTGTGGAAAATCATCGTTTGTTTCAGATTTCACCAGACATCAATGGGTTCTATGGGTTCTTTGCGCCGGCAAAGTCGGGGTCCAACCAGCAACAAGGTGGATATAGCTAGCAAAGATAGGGATGTTAGATGTTTTTTTTGCAGAAATCAAAGGTGTTTCACCAGCTTTCGGATTTTATTTGGAAGGTGGGCTGATATGAGAATTTTTTGGGGTGCATCCCTCTTAGAAATCAACGATATATCACCATATATCACCCATATATTACATATATGTATATACATCAATGGGAATTTCAGGAACCTAAATTGGAGGTACCTACCATATATAAGGCCTATGTAAGGCCTATGTAAGGGAATATCCCCAGAAAATATGGCCTTATATGGTACAGTACCTTTATTTTAAGATCCTGAAATTCCCATTGAAATACATACTCTCAACTGGGGATAGGGTATTCATAGATATTCCATAGAAAGCTTGAGTGGAATGTGGTAATTCACTACTTACCAACTGGGATGCACATGCCGGCCAGTTGCGTCAATACTCCTATTTGACTAGCATTCCCAGTTCGCAAGTAGTCAATAACCAACATACACCGTATGGAGAATTTATACTGACTAAACATTTCCGGCCTGGTGCCCCAGTCAGAACCACACAAAAAATGCGATCAGGTTTTGGATGTTCATTCCCAACTGGGTGCTTTACATGGGTTAATTGGAGTTCATTGTATACCTATATATTCTAGTTATAGTATATTATAGTTATATATATAATATACATATATATATACATACATAGAGATATGTACTTGCCGGTGAAATGATCAGTCTTTCCGGTGATTTTCAGATCTTTTTTGGGAACCCCCCTTTGTATGTTCATCAAATCCACAGTCTTGCTGCTGATCCAATGACCAGTTGAGTGAAATTCACATATTTACAATTCACATGTCTGCTTAAAATGTTGATGACATCACGAGTGCAAAAAAAAACACCTTAATTTTTTTCTCAAACCATCCTGAAAAAACCCATCCTTTTCCCGACTTTTGGTATCCCATCCCTAAAACCCTGGGTTTTGGGCCAAAAATCTCGCGAATTGAGGTGACCCTGGCCGTGGTGCTGGGCGGTCGCGGTAAAATCACCAAAGCCCTGGCTGCGAAGTACGTCTTGGCGCAGCTGGCTGCTGCGGCGCTGGCGGGCTTGGTGCCGTGGTCGAGAGTTCTTGGTGGAACATGGAGATTTCACCAAGAAACATAGGGATTGAATAATATCCCATTGGTTAATTAATTATATATTATATCCCTATCATATATTATATCCCTATTATTTCACCATTATATTATATACTATATCCCTATTGAATAATCAATAGTTGGTTAGTTTTAACTATAATAAACGGGGTGATTTGATGGGATACCAATAGGAACATAACTGGTTTAAAACTCACCAACTAAAGAGACTTCATGAGAGGTCCTTGGAGATCATGAAGAGTTACTGGGGTCGCTGCTGGAGTAAAATCCTAAGATCCACCATTCACCACCACTTTTCCAATCTTTGGTGCTTGGAATCGCATTTTCATCCCGTTAAACCAGCATTTTGTTGGTTACCCTCTGGTAAACTAACATAGCTATGGAAAATCACTATTTCTAATGGGTAAATCCACTATAAATGGTGATTTTCCATAGTTATGTTAGTTTATCAGAGGGTAAACCTTGGGCATAACCTTTTACCATGAAGGAAAAACCAGGTCCCCACGGTCCACGTCCCCAGGTCTATGCGGTCTACCACATGGGCTCCGCTGTCTCTGAGAAGTCCATCAAGTTGGTGCCGGGCCATGGCTACAGCGTCTTGCAGGCGGTATCCCATGCCATTCACTGGTGATCTAATGGTGATTTAATGGTGATTTAATGGTGATTTAATGGTGGTTTAATGGTGATTTAATGGTGATTTAATGGTTAATAATGGTGATTTAATGGTTAATAATGGTTAATAATGGTGATTTAATGGTTAATAATGGTTAATAATGGTTAATAACTGGTTAATAATCGTTAATAATCTATAATAGGGATATTAATGGTGATTTAATGGTGATTAACCCTCTGGTAATGGAATATTAATAATTGATTGGTGGTTTGGAACATGGCTTCTATTTTTCCATTCAGTTGGGAATTTAATAATCCCAACTGACGAACTCATATTTTTCAGAGGGGTTCAAACCACCAAGCAGTTAATCATTTTCTTCATTACCCTCTGGTAATGACTAACATAGCTATTGAAAATGACCATAGAAATAGTTGATTTACCCATTAAACATGGTGATTTTCCATAGTTATGTTAGTTTACCAGAGGGTAACATGCCATTTAGGTGGTATACCCCATTATCAGACACACCCAAATAATATCATTGATGATCCCGAAAAAAACCTCTTGAAACGTATGTTTTTTTTGACAAACTATGTGTGTTCGTTTTTTCGAACATTTTTTTCTGATTTGTTCAGTGGTCTGAAAGATGGTTGAAATTGTTGGTTCCAGCGTGGTTGTGGGTTTACATTTGTTGAAACTCGCACGACCATCATACATTGGCGGTGGGATACACGTCCACCCATACCAACTAAATTTTGGTGTATTCGACGAAGGACACCATTGACCCACGGTCAGAGACGCAACAAGGGGTGCATGGTTTATTGGAGTTATACTTCGTGTTTTCATGGGAGCTGTGGTTTTAATATGGGAAACCCACCGTAAATCAACCAGCAATGGTTTGGGGATGACAGGTCGGGTGAATTGGGCAATGTTCAAACGACTTGACCCACACCCGCATACCCTGCAGGAACGGTGTTTTTAAAAACATCAAAATTTCCAAATGTTTGGCAAGTGGGATACTTCATCTCATTATAAGATTGTCAGTTCCCTCAACTCAAATATTTTGAAGCTCAAATCCTACTGAATCCTGACACCGTCCACTATTTTGATGGTGAACTTCTCAATATTCAGATGTTCAAATCCTATATATATATATAACCCCCCATGATGCTAAAATCCTACTAAATCCACAAGAATCCCGACATGTTCCATCATTTTTCCACCATTTTCCTGGTACAAATCCCAACGAATCGACGTCCGCAGGCGGCACTGGCCGAGTTGGTGGCCACCATGGTACTGAGCTACACCGTGCTGACGGTGGCCACTGTGGAGGCGCTGCTAAGAAAACTCGGTGGGGAAGAAAACACATGAAACTTGGGCTGATTAATGGTGATTAATGGTGGTTAATGGAGGTTATTAATGGCTAATAGTGAATTAATGGTGATTTACCCTTACCCTCTGGTAAACAAACAAAAAACTATTGAACATGGCCATAGAAATAGTTGATGACTACCCATTAATAGCATGGTGATTTTCCGTAGTTATGTAAACGTTTACCAGGCCGGGTAGGGATTCCAGCAATGGGATTATGGGATTGTGGACGAAATCCCGTTGGAAAATCTGGGGTTTAATGAAGTTTGAATGGAGTGTCATGAGATTTTGATGAGATTTACCTAAAGAATCATGGAGGTACAACCATCGTACTTGGGATTTATAACCACAATGGTGGGTAAAGAGTAAAGGATCTCAAAACTTAAGATGGAGAACATACAAGTGGAGGAATACCATTAGCATTATTCTGCACTATTCTACATACATTCAATAATGATGGCAATGATTTAGTGAGTATCTGAGTAAGTGGGGAGAATTTGAGATTTTAAACCCAACTCACTTACTTAAAATTTAAATCTCAAATTGGTGAGTTGTTTTTTAAGCCTCAAGCACTTGTTTTTTTTTTTTTAAAGATTGTTGAAGCACATTCGACGGGAGGACTTCACCTTTCACGGGGTTTCACTGGGATCATGATGGGGATTTCTGGATGAATGGGATATACAATGACCGGAAAAAAAACACATGGGATTGAAACATTTAAACATTAACAACATGTTTTAACCAAGAAAGACATGATTTAAATGGGAATGATATGGAAGAGCTATGTTAGTTATGTTGGTTGGTGGCTCGGTTACCCCATCGAAGTATACATATATCCGCCGTAAGTCCTAGTTAGAATCGTTATAAGCACTTAGAATAGGGACTAAACTTTTCAAGATGGGGGTACACTATAACCCATCAAAATGTGGGTCCAATCTTAAAAAGGAAGATTTAAGCACTAGACTTGGGGTTGGTGGGGGAGGAATTCACTTTGCGCACTAAAAAGGAAGGATAGATGTTGGATTTGTATACGTATATATATATATACTGGTTGGTGGTTTGGAACATTCTTTATGTTTCCATATATTGGGAATTTCATCATCCCATTTGACTAATATTTTTCAGAGGGGTTGAAACTACCAACCAGTAAAAAAGTCTTAAGTTAATGCACGATGGCCCAATCCCTCATCCAATTTTTTCCTATTAGTCCCCATCAGGTGGTTTTAACCCTCTGGTAAACTAACGTAACTATTGAAAATTACCCATTGACTTCGTTGAGGTGAGTTGGTTTGGAAAACCACTTTTGATTTTGGTGGTGATTCACCTAACAACGATTTTCAGCAACTGGCTTTCTTGCAACGATGGATCCAGTGCGGCTCAACATTCCACAGGAGCCAACTGGATTTTCCAAAACAACTTCCCAACTGTTGGGGGTGAACATCGGATCTACTTTTCAATTGACACCCTCCGGGAAATAACCATATTATATATATACACATGTACATGTACATGTATATGTATATGTATACGTATACAGTATATGTATGTATATGTATATGTACATGTATATGTACATGTATGTATATACATATATATGTATATATATATGTATATATATATATATGTATATGTATATGTATATATAGATGGAAACGCACCAATTTACAGATGATTTGTTGAACTAGGTGATTTTCCACAGCAATGAACTACCAGAGGCGATATCCAGTTTGTTTGTTTAGACAATACATACCCAATCTATTTGGCCACTGCAAAAGACATGGTTTTCCCTTGGCTGGTTAAAGACCATAGCAACACCAAGAAATAATTGAAACGTTGTATCCATTATTATTCGTTGATATCCATGAACACCGCTTAAAATCCAGAATGCATCCCATTCTCATTCCGAGTTTTTGATGGTTATCCCATGATCATCCTTAATTTGTCCAATGTTTGATGTTGTTACATTGTTGTTTCTTCCCATAAACTCCCAGTAAATCCCATGAAATGCCACGAGATCCCAATGAAATCCTATGAAATCCCTAGGGTTTCCAGGTTTTTTCCATCCAAAACTTCCGCGTGAGGGCTACGTGAAGGACGTGGCCGGCCTGGTGGTGGCCTATGCCCTCACAGCTGGCAGCTTTGCCGTGGGATCCGTCTCGGGAGGTGCGTGGTCATCGTGGTCATCCGTGGGGAAAATCATGGGAAATCGCTATGAAAACCATCGGAAGCAAGGAAAATAGGGGCATTTTTGACGAAAATTCAGTGATATCAGTGATCATTTCTCCGTTGTCCCCGGAAAACCATAGCAACATGACTAAAAATAAGGTTCTTGACACTTCCAAACCAGGAAAGGTGGGACAACTATCCGACTTAAATGGATGGTTTTATAGATGGGAGAAGGACATCGCATTATGGCTGGTGGATTGTTCAAGTGCCACGCAGCGTGAAAACTCGGAGTATACTGGGGGATATTGTGGGGATATCATGGAAGCATATCTTGTTCAATACCTCCCAGCATTTTTGATGTGGGACCCCGGTTTCTTAGCCAAGTTGGTTCTAAGTAGGTCAACCAGGATTTATGGTACATAGATACATCTATGTATATACTTACTGTAATTGGTTTTATAAGCCAACTTAGCCATCGTTTGGGGGCCCCACATTGTTGGAACATAACGGGGAGATATGATTATGTAAATCAATTGACATCATGTGTTTCTTTTAAATGTTGTAGATCGCTTTCAGATTCCCAGAGGGCAAATGGGAGATCCTCTGGTAATTTAGCAGTCTATAAAGCGGCAAATTTCCATAGTTATGTTGAATTACAGGGGGTATATATAAGCAACTATATCTGGTTGGTGGTTTGGAACATTTGGATTATTTTTCCATATATATATATTGGGAATAATAATCCCAAATAACTATATGCAACTACCCTCCGGTAGTCAAGAGTGGCTTGCTGGAAAATCCCTGAACCATGGCTGGAGGTTTAACAGTTCGCAGTGATTTTTACATCGAACCATGGCTGGTTTTTTGTTTCCAGCCATAGAGCTGATTACCAGAGGGTATACCCTAGGAAAATGGGTGGTTTAATGGGTGGTTTAATGGGATTTAATGGGATTTCATGGGATTTCATGGGATTTAATGGGGTATACCCTCTGGTAATGACTAACATATGGAAAATCACCATAGAAATAGTGAATTTTCCCAGGAAAAATGGGTGGATTTTCCAGTTCGTTATGTAACCATTTACCAGAGGGTATATAACTATTTCAACTCCGACTTAGCTGTTTCATTAGGGGCCAATTGAAAAAGTGGATGACCTCACTACTTGGGAGTACTCCCGGGTACTACGCAAACCAGGGTTTATTGATCCGGGGTTGACAGTATTGAATTAGATACTGGGATTATTTCATATATATTATATATATACTTATCAATGATTGTAGAATGTACTGCATATTTTAGTCAGATATTACATTTATTACATAAAATATAGATAGATAGATAGATAGATAGATAGATAGATAGATAGAAAGATAGATAGATAGATAGATAGAAAGATAGATAGATAGATAGATAGATAGACAGATAGTTTTCTCCACAAAAAGATGCAGACAAGGTTCAACTCACATTTATTTTTGTTTTAAAGGTAAGATCTACAACTTTTCTATCCCTCTGGGGAGGTTCATCTAGTTTTCATTCTCAAAGTTGGGATCATCCCCAGTGTTCAACGTAAGTTCTGATATCCAGTCATATATATATATATTATGAATATCCATAATCCTCGTACAAATCCATATAAACCTATAGAACCCCATAAAAACTTGTACAAATCCATATAAACTTGTACAAATCCTAAACTTATAGAAACCTATACAAACTTATCAAAAGCCATATTTTTGTTAGGTTTCACTCACTATGCATGTCTTGATGGGTTGTTTTTTCCCGGCAGGTGAGGTGAATCCTGCCGTGGTTCTGGGCTTGGTCCTGGGCAACGTGGTAAATCCAGGCGCGGTTTTTTCAATGTTCATGTCATTTCAAGCCTGCAATGTGGGGCCTCCGTTGACGAAATCGCTAAGTTGGTGAACATCACTTCAATAACTATATGGTTTATGAGACCATATGGTACCTATACCCTCTGGTAAACGTTTACATAACTATGGACAATCACCATGCTATCAATGGGAAAATCAGCTATTTCTATGGTCATTTTTAGTAGCTATGTTTGCTTACCAGAGGGTAAGTTATTACAAGAGGATGGCCCAATCCCTCATCCAATTCTTTCTTATTCTTCCCCACCAGGGGGTGTTTACCCTCTGGTAAACTAACATCTCTATTGAACATGACCAATTGACTTCGCTGATTTACCTATTCAAAATGGTGATTTTCGAGAGCTGAATTAGTTTAGCAGAGGGTATCATGGCAAGATTTCATTTAGCAACGGGTGAATGAATATGAATGAATAAAATCAATGCATGATATATATATATATACACATTGATATACTATTGGTGATAATTTAGATGATTGTATTTTGTTTCATGGAAAAGTTCACGGGATATATCTCAAACTTCGTTTGCTGATCATCTGCAAAAGACTGAGGTATATTTTCCATGCATTTCCCATGTATTTCCAGCAACCAAAAAATGATGATATACCTGCGAAGATCGGATGGGTTTGGGTTTTTGAACGGGCCAATTGCATGTTTTGGGAGTGATCATCGATTTCATTGTAAGGATGCCCCTTATGATACCATGTAACCAACCAGGCACGTTTTTTGTGATACCATATAACCGGTAGAAGGTCATGAAGGTCGTTCAGAACTTCGGGGATCGCAGGATCTCGATGTTTGAAAGCCATCCAAAATCATGGGATTACCCTCTGGTTATGTCAAAATAGCTATTGAAAATGGCCATTGAAATAGTGGATTTTCCCATTGAAAATGGTGATTTTCCACAGTTATGTTAATTTACCAGAGGGTAATGAACCACCGTTTTCAACTGGTGATTCGGATTTCGCTGGCCCATCCACGTCGTATCACAATCGTTGGGACTTTTTTTTGGCAAAAAAAATCCCGTGAATCGTCTGACCACTTTTGGTGACCAGCGAACTTGTTGGTCACCACGGGGGCCACAACCATAATCTAATGATCATAACATAGAATAACAATCGATATCTACTGACTACTAGTGAAACTTGGCTGGTTGGTGGTTTGGAACATGAATGGATTACTTTTCCATATATATTGGGAATTGTTAGCCCCAATTGACGAACTCATATTTTTCAAGATGGTCAAAGCCACCAGTGTAGATAGATGATTAGAAACTAAATCCAGTACCCTCTGGTGAACTAACATAGCAATGGAAAATCACCATTTTTAATGGGAAAATCCACTATCAATGGCCATTTTCCATTGCTATGTTAGTTCACCAGAGGGTACATCCTAAGTTTGGGATTCAACATGGCTCCAGCTGGTGATTTTTGACGCACATGACTGGTTTGCACACCATGGTTGGTCCGCGCCAGGAAAGGGCGGCCTCTTGGACTGCACAAGGGATTGGTTTTCACGGGAAAATCTTAACCGGAAACCATGGTTTTTACCATCAAATATAGGGGTTTCCTGTAATTTCCCATCATCCAATTCTATGAAACTTATGTTGATTATAGTGTTTCTATAGTTCAGATCGCCATGAGGTGATCTTCAATGATCTTCAATGTGAAGATGGGGGACCAACTCAATTGACGAGTTTTTTTTTGTGATAGCCATGAAGATGGGGGTAAGGACCAACTTCATTGACGATTTTAGATGCTTTATGTAAGGTACCTATTTGGGGGTATGGTAGATCGGATGTTAGATGATCATCTTTTAATGATTAGATGCTTTATAGCAACCCAAAGTCACAGATAGAAAGTTGGACAGTTGGACGCCAGCATCCAGGCAACACTTTTCGGCATCTGGGGACCCCTTTTTGATCCCTCTAATGTACCTAGATCCTTGCCATTTCGGAGATGGCCCTCAAGTGACCCCATTTTCTAGGCAGAAAATTCTGGAACAGTCTATTTTCCACATTTTGCCTCAGGATTTCTGGGAATTCTACTCATTCCTTTTCGGTTTTCCAGAGAGATACCATCCGGTTATTTAACATAGCCATGCAACATGGACCATTTACACTTACTGTAACGGTTTGTGAAGGTTTACTGATTTACCTACAAAACATTGTGATTTTCCAGTTTGCAAACCGTTACATAACCAATGATAAGGGTTAGAAGTGCCAAATTCTTCGTGCGTTTAATCCTCATTTTCAATGGTTACATCCCAATTTTGAGAGTAAGGGGTTACATCCTCATTTTCGGTTGTTACATCCCAATGTTCAGTGGTTACATCCCAATTTAATCCTCATTTTCAGTGGTTCCATCCTCATTCGTGGTTTACCCTCAACGTTTACATAACTATGGAAAATCCAACCATTTTTAATGGGAAAACTCACTATAAATGGCCATTTTCAATAGCTTTTTGTATGTTTACCGGGTAAATCACCATTAATTCACTATTAGCCATTAATAACCTCCATTAACCTCCATTAATCACCATAAATCACCATTAATCAACCCACCTTTTCCCCAACTTCCCTGGAACCATCTTCGAAAGCGAGGTATGGGGCCCGCTATGAGTTGGATTGACTCTTGGTTTTTATCCCGGAGGTCACCAAAATCTACAAAGTGGTGCCCCAGTTCGATAGCTAAGTTGGTTTATAACTCCAATAACTAGGACTTATGGTAGATATATCTATGGTTTTTCTGGGGTTATAAACCAACAAACATCACTGGTGGGGTGCCACATAGTAGGGATTCTTTTTTTTTTTCGGGATGTCATTGGGATAAAAATCACCTCAAATTGTTTTTTTTTTTCACATTTTTATAGGGATTGGATTTCATGGCGACTATAATAGTATCTATAAGTGGGATTTGAAGATATTTTTGAATATTCAGGGGATATTGCGATTTTTTGCACTCCGGTGTCATCAAACGTGGCTGCAAAACGTGCTGGGAAAATCACCTCTAAATGGTGATCCATCCATTGCCACGTTTGATGACCGGAAGGTACATATTGAATGTGTTGGATGATGGTTGTCGTTTTGACGATGACTGAACATTTGGATCATGCTAGTCTTGGAAAACCTCAGATTTTTGCTTGGGATTGGAATGATTGCATTCCCAAGTTTGGCATAAACCATTAATGTGGGTAAAACAATTTCATAAACCATCCCCAGTCATCACCATATATATATATATATAGGTGGTCTAAACCCGTATTGTTTTACCCACATTCTCTATCCTCATTCCATCTCCTTGTTCAACTTTCCTGGTCGGACCAGGATGACTATCCCAGTGGGTTTTTGGACAGGTGACTCCCACAAGGTAGACATCGTAAAGTAAAATCCCACTGAAACAGGGAGAAATATGGAAAATCCCGCTAAAATAGGGATACTGAAAAGTAATGAAAAATAATGCAGCCCCCCATCTCAACCAGTTCTATCAGTTTAATTATTGTTCTATCCCTTTGTGAATCTGATTTCAACTGAGAGCATCCATATTTTTCACATGAAAACCACCCAGGCCATGGTGAAATCTGAAGTTTTCGGCTGAAATTTGCACGAAAACCGAGGTCGCAGTCATGATGTCCGGTGGTGAAATGCCAATGTTAACGGTGCTCAGATCATCTTGAAGCCCTATATTTTCCGGTAGATTTTCCCGCCATGCCTGGTGGCTAAATCCATATTTTGGTTGGCAAAGCCCTTATGATTTCCCACATATTTTTTCAACATCCGAAAATTGAAATTCGCAACAAATTTCCCATTGATTGCCATTGATGTCCTCATATTCCCCCAGAAAACGGTCACAAGTTCCGTCAGAGGCCCTGCTTTTGTGCGAGTTCTTGGGTGCGTGCGTGGCCGCAGCCTTCTTCCGCATCACCCACCGTCAAGAGTTCCTGCCGCTCGGCCCTGGTGCTAGACTTGGTGACTTTTGGAGGAACAAAAATGAACAAAACATGTTGATTTTTAACATGTTTTTTCTTGGAAATATATACAGAAATATAGAATGTTATATTTTTGGTGTTTTTTTTGACCATTTTCTGTACTAAAATAGTGGTTGATTTTTTTGGGAGTTGACCTCCAAACCATGGCAACGAGAATGGGCTGTCAAGATGTTTCAACCAGGAAAGATGTGATTAAAAAACGCGGTTTAACAACACTTGGCTTGGGGCGAATTGGGGTTCTGTCGTTCAAAAGCAGGAACAGTTGGGTTGTCGGCACTGGCATAGAACCAAAAAGCCGTTTCGAGATGGTTCGGCGCAAGTTTTCTGGGCTTACCCTACCTGGTGGTCATCAGACATATCCTCGATTCTTCAAGAACCATTTGTAGACCACATGGCAAGTGTTCATGGCAATAGAAAAAATCCATGCAGGACTGCATCCGCCTTTCTGAGGCCCAAGGAAGCTAAAAAAGATGTGAAGGGATTGCAGGACGGGGATGAGCAAGCTGGATGGATCCGTTCACTGGACAGCCACATTGAGTTTTTGAGTGTTGCACTTGGATTTACCCTCTGGTAAACGTTTACATAACTATGGAAAATCACCATTTTCAATGGGTAAATCCACTATTTCAATGGGCCATTTTCAATAGCTATTTTGACATAACCAGAGGGTAACATGATTTAACACATAAGCCACTAAAACTGAAAAACAAAGTTTTGGCAGATTATCAGACCGAGTGAAAAAAACATCCCATCCCGATCTCAACCCCCCTGGTTGTCATGTTTCGCTATTAAAAACCAAGGTTTGGTGGATTTTGGTGCTGGTTGGGTGTCAAATTATCACGTTTGGCGAGATCTGGCGAGACTCTTTCTCTCTCTCTCTCTTTCTTTTTTGGGGGCAACCGACACTTTTCCCGGTGAAGTCAGAATTCTGCGGTGAGGACGCCGCCGGCGCCGATGTGGAAGCACCGTCCGCCTAGGCGGTCGCGTCGTCACTGGTGACCCGGCGATCGGATTTTGAGGGGTCCAAAATGATTGTTTTCAGGGGAGAATAGGATTAGAATAGGACTTAAGCATCATAGGGATTAGAAATGATTAGAATAGAGATATTTAATGGAGACTAATGGGATTATAATATATTATAACGGGATTAACATGGGATTATCAGGGGATTATCATGGGATAAAGCATTTTATTGTGGGATAGATGGGTTTTAGCTTTCATAAACCAAGACGTTACCCTCAAGTAATTTGGTACCTTCCTATTGAAGGTAAATCCTCCAACAAACGGGCCATTATCCAAAGCTATATTAAATTACCGGGTATATAATGGGATTGAACAATCCAAAAAAGGGCTTAGAATAGAGATACTAGGGATTAATAGGGACTAATCTGCATATGGGAGTGGAATTGTAATTTTTTGGGATTTTTCTGCTGGAACTCAGCAGAAAACAAACAGGAAAGATGCTGTGGTTGACTGGGACGATCGGGAGATTTTCGTTTACCAACCAAATGGGAATTTACCCGGCCTGGTAAACGTTTACATAATTATATATGGAAAAACACCATGCTATTAGTGGTAGTCATCAACTATTTCGACCGGGCCATTTTCAATAGCAATGTTTGTTTACCAGAGGGTAAACTAAACATGACCAAACATGTTTCTTTTTGTTGTTGATAGAAAGGGTAGAATGCTACTTTATTATATAGTTTATGAAAGGATGTTTACTTGTCATATGACCATGGGAGTGACCATGGGTACAGGCTGGTGCCCCTTAAAAGCCTTAGCTAAGTTGGCTTGGGACTAGCTTAACCCTTTTTTTCTTATATGGTTTATGTTAGGCTTTATGTGTTTTTATATGGTTGGTGCTGATCATACAATGTGAGGCCCCCCAGTTATAAGTTGGTTTATAAGCCCCAGTAACTATAGTTATAAGTACCATAAACCCTAGTTATTGGAGCTATAAACCAACTTAGCTATCTTGGGGGCCTCACATTGTAAGTATAGTTAGACGGGTTTATAAATCAACAAACATCATGGGAGAATGGTCCCAATCGAGGAACAAAAAACCAACAGCAACCACGATTCGTAGATCAGAAAACCGAACGGAAAAACCATGGCACCATGGTGCGTGTGAACATGCCATGAAAAGAGAGCGTGTTTAACCAGAGTGTTTCTAAACATGGTTAAATATCCTAAAGCCATGTGTGGTATGTGTCCAAAGAAGTGTGGGTTTCTAAACTATCAGATAAACACCAGAGTGTTTCAAAATCAAATTAAGATGGTGGTATGTATCCTTTTTCATGCCATTTGTATTGGGGGTATGTATCCAAAACTGTCATTGAAATCCGAAACAAAAACAAATAATATCTTCTGAAACTATTTACCATGATATAGCCAGATGTGAATATGCAATCTTATGTAAACCATCGCGAACATCTGCTGGTTAAAAACTTGACAACCCAAATTAATTAATTTGAATCATTTGGGAACGTTTTCTGGTTGGATTAAAAAAAAACCAGTCGCCAGGCGGCCCATGTTCAAAAAGAGCTTTTAACTCGTGGTTTTTTTATGCGGAAATCTCTTGGAATTGACCATTTTAGAGGACTTTGGGACTTTGCGACACAAAAGTGGTTCAACATCGCCCCCACAGTTGACGATTCGCCAGCGGTAAAGGTTGTATCTTAATTATCCCATTGCTTGATGCCAACTTCTCGTTGGATATCCCACTTGCGAAAACAATCGAACAACACAACTTTTCATGATACATGTCTTACATTGTCTTACTTTTTTTTGCTGCCTCAAAGAGACCCCATTTTCTTGGAGTCAAGTCACCATTTTGGATGATTTGTTCAATGGTAATTTCAGGATCCAACAGATGGAGGTACGTTAGTACCATATAAGGCTATATTTTGTGGGGATATTCCCTGAAATGACCATTGATTTGTGCTTGTTTTTTTTTTTGATACGCAATCGCACATCCAACCTGCAGCCCAGGTTTCAGTTCCAACTCTTCCGCGCCCAAAGCAGCCACCTTTTTGCGGGCGCCAAGCGGCACACACAGCGTTTGTGCCAACAAAAAGTGTGTTTTTTTCGTGGTGCAGAAAACTTACAAGAGGTGGAGGTGAGATAGTGAATCTACATAAGCACACACACATGTTTATGTGCATAGACTGTATAGAAACTATATACTTATATGAGGTTTGATGTTTTTCGCACGAGTTGACCAACAAAGATTTGGAATTGAAACAATCAAAACCAGGATAGAATGGACCAATAGAGGCCTCAAGAGATGGTATAGGTTTTTGATACCAGATGGTAGATGGGCAACATCCCATCATAATCCCATGATTTACAGTGTTTCATAGGAATCCCAATAGTTACCAACTAGCGGACTACGTGACTAACGGTGACTAACGGTTGATATTGCTCAAGAACGGGGTGACTGGAAACAAAGTCTGACCCTGCCCAAGAAAACAGGGTAGACCAGTAGGTTGGGTTGCTTAAGGGGTTTACTTTTGGCCAGAATTGGAGGAATATGATATCCCACCGTCGTTTCTTGTTTCTCGTCATCCTAAATCTCTGTTTAAGAACATTTTAAACTTGAGAGAATACTTGAAAGCTACTTCAAATCCATATTTCGCCAGTTGAATCTCCAACTACTCAGTTGGTTTACCATCAACTTGATCTTCCAAGACAGGTCATTCCAGCCTTCACCCGGAAATGTTCGGGAGAAAAGGCACCCGGAAATGTTCTCCCGGGATTTCCGCTGTGCCTTTGGCTCATGGCTAGGGAGATCTGAAGCCGAGTTTAGTTGACATGTTAGCCTTGTCCACTCAGTACTTCAACCCATCTAGTGCCTGATAACTTCTATATAAGTTGTAAGCACCAAGATATACCAAGATCAAAGGGAAATTTGAAAAATTCCCGTGAGGAATGCGGCCTGCGCACTCATTGCACACAAAAAAAGCCAACATCCCTTCACAGTCAAACACATCATTTCGCGAGCATTCAACTGAAAAACAAGTACCAAGCAACCAAAACAGTCCTATGAAGATCAACTTAACACTTCAAACAGAAATCAGGTACACACCACACCCCAGGCTGTTTGAGTTCCAGGGACGAAAACAGTGCCCTGGCTGTTCCCGGGACGAATCCGTTCCCTCCCCGAACCCCGAACTCCGAAGCGTAGTTGGCCGTCCGTTAGTGACTGGCCCATGCACCCGAGCAGCGAAGTGGGCTGAACTTGCACCTTGGCGTTTGAAGGGCGAATCTGGGACGGGTAGCCCAATACAGTTTGCTGGCATTACAAGGTGGGGCCCCCCAAACGATAGGTAAGCTGGTTTATCCTTGAGCCAAATATGGTCTATCCCTGGTTAGATAGAAGTGTTGATCACTCAATAATTTATAGCAACCCCATAATAGATAGATAGATAGATAGATAGATAGATAGATAGATAGATTGATAGATAGATAGATAGACAGACAGACAGACAGAGAGACAGAGAGATAGATAGATAGATAGATAGATAGATAGCTAGATAGATAGATAGACAGATAGATAGATAGATAGATAGCTAGATAGCTAGCTAGCTAGCTAGCTAGATAGATAGATAGATAGATAGATAGATGTATATATATATACACATCATATACAGAATCTCTCTCTCTCTATATATACTGTGTATATTATGATAGATGTATATATATATACATACACATCATATACAGAATCTCTCTCTCTCTCTATATATATATATATACTGTGTATATTATGTATAGTCAAAAAGTAGGTTTCTGACTCAACTAATGACTAGGGGGCACCACGTTGTCTAACCTCTTCGTGGGACCCAATGAACAGATCATCCTACTCCGTTGTCGTTTCGGCTACCAATTCATCCGGATGAAATCTGGGAAACCTGCTGATTCGGAATCCAGATCTGAAACATTCAACGGTTAAGAAAAAGAAACGGAGCGTCTAAACATGGGGTATACCCCCAACAATTTTGATCGGGCACATTGTGATTGACATTGATTAACCATCAACATTCATTCGAATTCAATGAATTTCAGTTTTCCCCCGACTTTCAAACAAACCCGTAGAACCATATAACATCAACATTCACAACTATTGAACATCACCATTTTTTTATCGGTAATTCAACTATTTCGACTGGGCCAGAAATTCCCAGAAAGATACCCCCTACCCGTTTCGCGGCCGAAATTTTTTGAGGCCCAAAACACATAGCACTTTTCACAGCGCTCGCAGGTTCAGCCATGATCAATACCAACAAGTCGGCGGTCGGGATCGCCTTGGGGTATGGGTACCATGGGTTTGACCAAAACCCCCCATAGAGTTGGGATATAAGCCCAAGAACTAACAGGTTGCGACATAGAAAATTGCAAATTTATAGTTGAATTGCCCATAAGAAATGGTGATTTTCAATAGTTATGCTGGTTTACCGGAGGATAATTATGGTTATAGATCCACTTAAAACTGGGACTGCAACCTCTGGTAGGCCAAAATATCAGTGGAAAAGAACGATTTTTTCAACTGTACTGTACTGCGAAAATTGTTGTAGATATCGGGGATTTTTCACCAGGAAAGATTACCGGAGAGGTGAACCGGTACCATCTGGTAGACTAACATAGCCATGGTATAGATGGCCCATTTATAGATGATTTTCCCAGCTAGAAACCTCCAATTGTTGTTGGGATTTTCCAGTTCGCTATGTTAGTCATAGCCAGATGGTAATCCAAAATTGATCCCATTGGATAAAGATGAGCTTTACCAACATCAATTTATTTCCATATTCCAATGGGAATTTCAGGATCCTAAAATGGAGGTACTGTACCATATAAGGCCATATTTTGGGGGGATATTCCCTTACATAGGCCTTACGTAGGCCTTATATATGGTAGGTACCTCCAATTTAGGTTCCTGGAATGGCCATTGAATATTCCAATGATCTTCAACAACACAGCTGATTTTCACACTGCTCATTTGAACAAGGGACCTGACCTGACCTGACCGAAAAAAGAATCTAGGTCTACAATCACCAGGGCTACCAAGGGAGCGATCCCTTGGTCGTTGATCTCCAGGAAATTTCTTCACTCCCCATTTCTTCATGATTCGCTTTCATGAATTCATGAAGGAACAGTCGAGTCTATTGGTTGGTTGATGATGGTTGATGGTTTCAGACATGTGATTTTTCCGTCATATATGAGATAAAGATGTTAGCTGTCGATCATATGCTTGGCACGGCTTGGAATCAGCAATCACTTCATCACTTCCAAACCAACAGTCTGTTCTGAGACATGGCTTTGTCCAAACCATTCTAATGGGGAATATGACCATCATTGGAATCCCGACATCGAATCTGAGGCGAAGATGGCTTCCTTCAGTAGTGGCATCATGCTCTCCAGGCGCCCTGGGACCTGGAGTTGGGCTTGGAGAAGCTCAATAAATCGGGACTTACCCTCGCGTAAACTAAGATAGATGTGGAAAACCCACCATTTTTAGATCAATTTCCGTGGGAAGCCAGTGAATTTCCACATCTATGTTAGTTTACCTGAGGGTAACCCTGTTAGTTTACCTGAGGGTAACCCCCCAATTTATCGCACATTTAATGGAAGATGAGGACGATATGGCATGGACAACTAAAACCTGAAGTTTGGTTGGAGACCAGCCATGGTAGTCATTTTTAGCCACCCGCAAACTAACATTGATGGAAAACAGATGGTTTCCTTGGGGAAAAAATTGGAAGTGATGGATTTCATGTCTATGTTTATTTACTGGTAGCACATTTTCAGACAAGCACAATTTGTGCATTGGAACATTTGTTTTTTGTAGCTAGGGTTGGACAGTCCACTTTCCATGGCCAATTTCGGATACCTACAAAAATGGATGATTCGATGTATTCGATGTATAGCAACCCCAAAAGATAGGAAAACAAACTCCTACTAAAATAGTGATAATATACTCATCTATTTTTGAGGGGGGGTTGTTATATGTTTTTTCCAACAAAATTGCCAACAACGTTAAGCCATGAACCTACTGTGCCATTCACCAAGATTGACCTAGGTTTATTCTGTGTAATGGCTTAAACATGCTTAAACACAATTTTTCAGTAGTGAAACACTTGTATCTTAAGGCTCAACAACTCTAATTTTACTGGCTAAATCACCAGATAACTATCAGAAATCACCTATACATCACCATGTTTGTTGGTTAAATTCCCTTTTTTGGTGGTTAAAATTCCCACATTTTTACCATTTTTCAGTGTCCATTTTTCATGGTGAACTCGCCATTTCTTGCCATAGCCTAACCTATATGATACCCTCTGGTAAACGTACAAAAAACTATGGAAAATCGACCCATGCTATTAATGGGAAGTCATCCACTATTTCGACTGGGTCATTTTCAATAGCTATGTTAGTTTATAGTTGATTTTCCCATTGAAAATGGTGATTTTCCATAGTTTACATGGTGATTTGTTATGGAGTTGTTATGGCAAAAAGTGCAGAAGCACCAGAGGTTATTCAAGTGGATTTAGCATGGGCCAGGAGCGAGGCTCAACGGCAAAAGGGCGATGAGCTACGCATGCGTGCGGCCACTGGGCAGACGGCATGGTTTTTTTTTTGACCCTTTGAAGGTGGTGAACCATCAATGGGTGATGGGATATCAGTGATATTATGGTGATAATTAATGATTGAATAGTGTGGCAATATCAATGGGAATATGAATCTGGGCAAATTTGATCACGACCTCACTGCGACCGAACCCTGGAAGTAAGGGAAACCATCCCCTGGAACCAAAGTATTGAAAATTGCACTCGATGTTGGGCAATTGATGGACAAATATGGCCGCAGACGACAACAAGCACAGGCTATCCGGAAGGAGACGCCTGGTCAGTGGTGGCAATGCTGGCAATTAATGCCTATTGGGTTTTCCATGCTCTGCAAGTCACCCCCAAGATTGCAGCATTTGCTGATAATTGGAGTTACGGTACCGAAAATCCCCAACAT
>Ga0126342_10001802_pt1 | contig 31540 bp, 34 predicted proteins | sample Cyp1metagenome_FD_92528 | JGI IMG/M metagenome (GOLD analysis project Ga0126342, IMG submission 92528) | Coral microbial communities from Lord Howe Island, Old Settlement Bay, Australia - Cyphastrea 1 metagenome | ecosystem: Host-associated > Invertebrates > Cnidaria > Coral ...
ATATATATATATCTACATACACACATACCATATGGTGTAGACTGCTACGCTTCAAAATTGTGTCCTCCCATTCTTTTGAGAATGGTTGCTGCACTCATCCGAGGATGGTGAATCACTGGCTCGTGCTGTCTCAGAAGGCGATCTGCGTGCCTGTGAGCGAGATTCATACTTCATCCCTGCTATGAAGTATGGTAAACCCAAATTTCAACGGTTGGAAATTCGTTGGTCTTTTCTTTTTTGAGATTTTGAAGATCACCAACATATTCTAGTGGTCGAGATGATATGCCCTTTTTGGTTGGGTGATGTCAAAAATTGGTCCCCGAACAGTTTCTGTGGAAAGTATTTTCCAGGATGCTACAGGATGTTACAGATCACGTTTCCTCCATAATTGCCAGGTTCCAGACTTTTCTGTCTATTTGGGGATTGCGTTGTTTAGACAGACACCTGATTTGGTAGGATTACTCTGAGCTATGAAGGCACCGGGGGTACAGTATTGGATATCACTAATATGTATATTCCACGGTGGTATATGTACACATGTATATTTGTTTACCACATTAGCCTTCGACCTTCTCACTCTCTATAGCTTTTTGGCGCAAGGGTGGAGTTTTGCTGGGTGCACATTGGATTTCTAAAAATCCACCACATGGACCCTGAAGACCAGGCTGCCCCGGCACCTCCCGCCTCCCGCCAGGATCCTTAAATCACATCCTGGCCGAAGCTGGAGAGAGGAAATTGAAGCCTTCAACTTTGCAGCTTCTGAGGCGAACGAGCCTGGGGAAGTTCCCCAAAAAGCAGCATCCGGAAACCGCGAATCCCTCAAAGGTCACCAAAAAAGACGGAGACCTCCTGGAAAATTCCATGGGAATTTAGCTTTTAAGGGAACTATCCATCCCTAATACCAGAAACAAAGAACATCAAAGAACAGTTCAATAGAAAAAGAAAAAAATCGGGAACTAATGTGGGCAACCCAATCATCAACCATCCCCAATTTTTTCCCATGAATGGGTGCTATAAATCATCCACACATGGCAGGTTTATGGCGGTGGGAACCAATCAACCGTCGCCGCTAGCTAGGCTGGCGAGCAGAGATCCAGGGGCTCGAACGGTTCAAGTCCAGGAGCGGCACCAGTCCGAACGCAACTGGCCACTTGCAGTACCCTTAAATCCTGAAATTCCCTGGGGAATTCCATTGAGAAGATCCCCTTCAAGTTTGTCAGAGGATTTTTAGATGGTCCGTGATCGCTCCAACATCATTCCACCATCGATGAAAGGAAGATCTGCCGCTGCTTGGACCGCGGCATTGCTTCTGTGGCAACTGCATCAGGCGCCGGTTTCAGTTTTGGCTGTGGCTCTGTGTTTCCTAACCTTTACCATGTCACTGTTACGTCGGTATTCTACGCCAGGGTTCCCATGTGCCATCAACATGCGGACGTTCTGACGATGAAGTTACCGAAACTTGGACCGGACGGTTTGGGATTTCATGGTGCCCCCAGGAACGCGGGTAGCACATTGCCGAAATGGGTATATTTTGAGAGCGGGGGACTGTGGGCGTGCTTTTTTTTATTGGTTTTTGGATGCCAAAGCAGAAGAGCAAAGTGCAGACAACATTGAAGAAATTGATTGTGTTTAATGGTTTTGCCAATGAAGAATATATATATATTATATATTATATATATATAGTATATATATATTATATATATATATATTATATAATATATAATATATAATATATGGTTTGTGACCAGAAAGAAATGAGATCATTAAACTAAAAACTAAGTCATATGCAGAAAGTTGCACTCCCGCAGTCCCCTCTGTATATTTCTGGCGATGACACGTCCCGAAATCTCAGCTGTTTCGGTGCTGTTTCGGGCACCAGGTCTTGACCCAGGGCCCCAAGTGGAACTTCGGCTGAGTCGGAGATTCCAGGAACCAGGAATGACTTCGCCAGCAGAAGGGAGAACCCCATCATGAAAGATGATAGTATCCTTGAAACCCACTTGGCCATGGCTTTTCCACATGGCCATTTTCGCAGTACCTTGCGATGCAAATCTTTTCGCAGAAAACCAACTCACCAAGATTTGAGGATAGAAACCCAACAACGAACAAGAAAACTTCAGCAATTGTAAACATCCGTTAGTCCCCACCGATCTTATCAGCAAACTCCAATTCTTCGTTTTAGACACCAACAGAAGGAACTACGGGCACTTCCAAATCGTGCTAAGACTGGAACTTAGTCGAAATGTTTGCTTGTTTACTTTTTCAATTAATGGTTCATTATCTAGAAAGGACAGACGGAATAAATGTTTGCTCACAGCTACTCCAGACTTGAAGATTGAACATGGCGCCAAACAATATTCGATATATATATAGATAGTATTTATATGTATTTATTATAAAGTATTTATACAATATATTCTTTATAATAGTATTTCATATGTATTCTAGCTTCCAACATTATAATATATTCTTTATAATACATGATATTTATGCCTCCAACTGGTATAATTACTATGCGATATGAAATACACCCAGTTGCCATTTTGGGCTCCCTCTGAGGAGTATCAAGTCCGGACCTCCGCCGCTGATGCCATCGCGGCGCGAGGCATCACGATGGCAAGCGCAGCGGCAGGTTGGTGGTGGGGAAATGGCTCTAGTGGTTTCCGATGTGGTTTCCGAAGCTTCTTTGAATTCTGGAGTCTTTCATCTTCAAGTATCAGTATCACTGAGATCATTAAAATCATGATCATGATAAGACGCTCATCAGAATCATCATAGTTATGTATAGTTATGATAAACAGAATAATGACAACACCAGACAATCATCATTATCAGGACACATGATTTCGCGACCTCCCATCGCGCGTTCCTGCGCAGCAGGTCGTTGTCGCGCCGCTTCCTCGGGTGAAGTCTGAACCCGTGCTCAGCAAAGCGGAAGCGAGGAGCGGCCCAACGTTTGGATACCGTTTGAGGTCGTGTTTGGTGAATGTTGGATGGTATAGATATGTCAACTAGTATAGAACATGGAGAATGATGTTTAGAATAGTTAGAATAGTTCTAACTTCATGTCTAGTATAGATTATTATAGATTGAACGCCCGGAAAATATCAGATAGATATAGACGATACAAAGATTCATCAACTAAACCAATCAGCTAATATTGGAGGGAAGGGATAAGTTGGTTCTGTAAGATCCATACAGATATATCATCATGTGGGCGATGGTCAAGTTGCTTATTTCCCAATAAATTTGGGGATGCTGATCCCCGAATATCTAAGAGGGATTACTAGACCCATTGTGAGGAATTGGTACTGCTGGTGGGATGACCATCCCATATCTTTTTATACATTTTTGACCATGGCACATTTAGATTTGGTCATGAATTCATTGATTACAACGGGTGGACATACTGAGAAATGCTAGATTCATACAAAATCATAGACGTGGATAAATCATTGAACTCATTACAATTGGCCCCAACACATAACTTGGGTGATATTTGGATGGGTTAGTTATAATGGGTTTGCAATATGGAGGGTCATACTGAGAGATGGATGATCGCGTAGGATTTGGCAAATGACATTTTTGGTGCCCCCCCCGTTTATAGATTCGTTTATAAACTCACTTGACTATCGATATATCATAAACCCGAGTAAATCTACTTATAACTTATAAACCAACTTCACTATACCAAACAAAGAAAATTACAGTAATGGCAATCCTGGGATGCTAAAGCAATGATGCCATTAATTATAAACTACTATCTTTTGAACCAATGATTTCCATAAAACCCATGGTATTTCCATTCAGTCCATATTCCCATTCCTCCCATAGCGGTTATATGTCCATTCCATCTCGGTATCATCCTCTAAGCCACGTCTCTTTGAAGGAGCCGTCTCTTTGGCGATTGGAATGCTGCAGGTGCGCGAGAAATGCGTTCAAAAGGCATGGTTTGATATACCCTCTGGTAAACTAACAGTTTGCTATTGAAAATGACCATTTATAGTTGATTTTCCCATTAAACATGGTGATTTTCCATCGTTTTTTGTATGTTTACCAGAGGGTAGGATTTAAGTGCAGAGGGCTCATATGGGAGAATTGAGCGTGAACAGGGGAGGAATTGGAGAATTGGATTCAGCAGTTTCAACTGACCCTGGAGTTGGTTGACACGGTTGACATGTTTGTTTTTTGGGTTGTAACCTTTAAATACTGGGGAATGAAATCGGAATCCCCATGAACCATACAGAAGGTCCATACAAATTCCAACCGCCTCCCTAAATCTGATATGGAGTCTGAACGATGATTTTTTTTTCGAACTTGGATAGGGTTATTTTCCAGATTTCCATGTCGCTTTGTCTGAACATTTGAGGGAAAAACCTCTAAATCCATTTGGTATTTTTTCAGCATTCTCCCAATTTTTGGCCATGGCATTCATGGGTATACGAAGCATTTTCAGACATACCCATGTTACATTTACCATCTGGCTATTTAACATAGCCATGGAAAATGGTCCATTTATAGATGATTTTCCCATCAAAACCTCCATTTATAAGGGATTTTCCATGGCTATGTCAAATAACCAGAGGGTAGTTTACCATATCATCCCATGAAATTCACGATTTTTCAATAGTAAGCCATTTCAATCACCATTTTCCAAGTGGTTCAATCACCATTTTCCTGTGGTTTTCCTATGGTTTACCAGCATTTTCCCAATACCAAGAGGGTAGTGATCTCCACAGGTCGGAAGCTGAGTTGCCCTGCCCCCATTCCCCTGGAAGCCTGGCCTAAGAAGGTGGGGGTGACCGGGGATGTCTCTGGGAGATGTCATGTATACGTACGTACATATATATATATAAATCCATATATACATATATGTATATTCTGAAACTCCCTAGTTTTCCCTGGTCATGCCGTCCTGCAGCATCAGATTTTCCCAAAACCTGCATCCATTGAACCTTGTAGGTCCTGCCGATCATGCTGTCATCTCTGATCACCGAGGCTCTTCACCGGCAGGTAGAGTGGAACAACAGGCATAACAAATGCAGACGCGCCCTGCAAGCCTGACAGCTACCCTCACAAGGGTGGAGAAGATGATGCCAAAGGAGGCATTCACTCCGAACATTCTGCACCTGCTCATATATTGGCATTGGTCAGGGCACTACATGCCAGAGAGGTGCTCGCTGAGGCCATTTGACCAAGTACTCCATGCACAAGGGTGGGCTGGGATGAGGAGTCAACTGGCAAGCGGCAGGTGGAAAAGTCTTTAGGTCAGAGGGACTGACTTACGCATTGGTAGCGGAGCCGACCCCTGGCTCACGCATAATAGGCCATCTTTAGGGGTATTTAAGGGGTACTAGGCTCCCAAAATTTTCACTAGGTCAGTGGCAGGCTGGCAAGGCTTCATTCAACTTGGGTCAGACAGGGCCTCCCAACAAAACATTTTTCTTTTTCATAGGTGACAAAGTCTTCTTTTTCCGGACACGGGGCGTGTCCACTCGCAGCTGCAATGTCGGGTGGTGCATCAGGGTCATCCTCTGGTGATGGTGACAAAAGCTATTTGTGGTCGATCTTACCGAGTTTTGATCCGCAAACTGATGATCCCAAAGAATACAGAGATAAAATCAAATTCTTGCACAGCATCTGCCCGAAGAAGGACAAGCCGATGCTGGCGCCGAGACTTGCCATGCTCATGAAGGGCACAGCGTGGGCACAAGTTAGGGCTTTGAGTACTGAAAAATTGACTGATGGAGAAAACGGAGTGACTGTGCTGTTGCAAGCCATCTCAACATGGGAGGAGGCAGAAGAGATGCAACTGTATGACAAATGCGAAAAGGCTCTCTACCGTACAACCCAGCGGTCTGATGAGACAACGCAGAGCTTTGTTAACAGGATGAGCGTTTCTTTCCATGAGCTGGGTGAAACTTTAGTGCAGGACATCCGGCCTTCATAATGCTCAGACAGGCCTCCCTTTCAACCGAGGACAAAAAGCGGGTGTTGACCATGGTGGGTAGTCCGCTGGAACCTGGCAAGGTGGAGAGGGCAATGAGACAACTCTCAACAAAGGTTTTGGTTGGACAATCGGATGGCAAGAAACGAGTCTATCCGGTCAACTTTGTTGAAGACGAGGTGGAGGAGATGAATGCGGCCATGGAGGCCGAGCCTATGGATGAGGAGTTGGCCATTGTCTACCTGGCTGAGCAGGGTGACAAAGAGGCACAAATGATCCGAGATTTTGAGGATCAGTTGATTGAAGTTTGTCAGGAAAATCAAGATCTAGCAACTTGCTACAGTGCCTATGCAGAGGCGAGGGCAAAAATCAGAGATCGTCTGCGACATCGAGGCTTCTGGCCGTCGACTGGGCCGAAAGGTCATGGAAAAGGAGGCCGAAAAGGAGGTCGTTATGATGGGGGCAAGGGCTTCCGAAGGAAGGATTCTCTTGCTGAACGCATAGCAGCCTCAAATTGCAGGCGTTGCGGACAACGAGGGCACTGGAAATGGGAAGGCCCGGGAAAGGATGCCAGTGGAAACAAGGAGGAGGTGAACGTCGCCGAGGATGTGATGTTCTCATCGAATGACATGGAGATCGTCGACACGCTTCCCGATGGAGTGCAAGGATCCGAGACCATTGCCGATTTGTTCCTGAACATGCACAGCCAGGACCGGGAAAGCATCACATGCTCACCCTTGGGAATTGTTTTCAATTCTGAAGTTAACGAAGAATTCATTGAATCAGCTTTTGTTTGCACCATGACACGACAAAAAGTCAATGGTCACTGTTTGGGACGTGCTTTGATGGGGGCCATGTCCAGGAAAGTTGATGGTGATCGGGTTGAGAATTTTCCTAGCAAGTTTGAGTGCCCTGGAATCATAGATACAGGTGCCAGCAAACAGTGATCGGTCAGAAAAAGGTGAAACCGCTGATTCAAAGCATGCCGATTGAGGTTCAAAAGAAAATGAACTGGAAGAAATCGGAAACAGTTTTTCGGTTTGGGAACAATGCAATTCTTCCGAGTGTTGGTGCGCTGTATCTGCCATTTGGACGTAGGTGGATGAGGATCGAGGTGGTTGAAGGGTGACACTCCTTTTCCGTTGTCCAATTCATTTCTCCGTGCGATCGATGCCGATGTTTGCACCAGAAAATCACTTCTCCGCCTGAATCAACTAGGCAGTGTGGTTGTACAACTGGCGGAAGTGATCAGCGCATTTAATCGTGAGCACACTTGTCAGAATTTGGAAGTAGTCACTAATGTCACAACAGAAACAACACAGCTGCAGCAGTCCGAGAATACGAGTTTCATAGCCAAAGTGGCTCAACGCCCTTTTCGAGAGTGTGTGCAGCGATCATCAGCTTTGACTTCGGTGGTGTCTCATGGCGACCTTGGATCAACCTCTTCCATTCCCGGAGGATCCGGAGATGACGTATATGACGGTGAAGATCGAAGAGGACATTCGCAGGCCGCCTGGAGTACACAGCCTGAGGCAATGGGGTTCGATGACCATGGCCGAGGGAAAGCACAAGAACAAGACCTTCAAGCTGGCCAGCGATTGGGCTCTGTCTTTTCAGAACTTTGTCATTAAGGCCTGGGATCAGAGCCAGGTGGGGGTCAACAATGTGACCGTCGGAGCTGCTCCAAAACCAGTGGCCCGTCCGAAGAAGATGGAGGTGAAGGACTGCAGTCCCGAGGAAGAGGACGAGTTGATGTTTGTGGAGGAGGAGGGCAACCAGATTCCGGTCCACCCTTTGGGGGCCAAACCAAAGGCTGCCGCACAGGCAGGCAAGCGACAGATGTCGATGGGATCCGAGGAGAATATGAATGCGGAGGTCAGCCCGGAGCTCGTGAGTCAGCTTCGTCTCCAGATCGCTCTACTACAAGACCAGCTGGCCAGGGTCACCAAGAACACCAAGCAGTGAGAGATTCAGCGACAAATTCAAAGGTGGATCAGGTGGGGTGTGGACACAAAGACTCCATGCTTGAGGGTTCGTCGAACAAGTCTCAAGTTAGTTCAATGACTCATGAAGTCATTTGTCATTTGGAGAAAATATCCACAAAGCTCGAGCAGGAGGTGGCCAAACTGGTGTCCCACACATCTGATGCAGTTCGAACACGTCAGACACTACGAGCTGAGAAAAGGCCCTGCAGGTTGGATCTCTTGGAAATCTATTGTGAACCTGATTCAAACTCAACCAATGTCCTCAACAACATGGGTTTGAAGGCCAAGAGATTTACCAAGGAGGATGGCGAGCTCAGCACCGCATCTGGTCGAGAGAAGCTGTGGCAAATGATTGAGGATGAGCAACCACGAAACATTTGGGTAGCGCCTGAATGCCGATTTTGGGGCAACTTCAGTCGTTGGAACAGTGGAAGAAGTCCAGCTACAGCAGCCAACATACAAGCAGGTAGGGATCATGAGCGAGTTCCTTTTAACACTTTGTTGTGAGCTTTATATTGGCATCAAGTATCTTTGGGTCGACATTTTCATTTGGAACAACCTCAGGGTTCTGAAGCGTTGGTTCAAAAAGAGTTGGATGATGTTGTTTCTGGGACCTACCGTACCGTTTTTGACATGTGTGAAGTAGGTGAATTGAGGATTCCCAAAGGAAATAACTATCTGCGAAAAAGAACAGTGGTGCTCACGACCTCAAAGGAGTTTCACTCGATGCTGGATGCGCGATATTGCAGGCAAAATCACCAGCATGATCCCATCTTGGGACAAGCCAAAATTTCCGGAAGGTGGCAGAACTTGTCTGCCTTTTCTGCCAAATACTCCAAAGGGTTTTCGAAAAATGTTAGTTATGGTTTGATGTTGAGCAAGTCGGTTGGTGAACTCCCTGTTGTTTTTGACGAGCTGTGTGTTCCATGTTTTGGAGTAGAATCGGAAGAGCAGCATGAATGGGCTGGTGAAATTGTCAAGCGGCGCAAGTATTCATACAAACAGGGTCCAAGACCCGGGGAAGATGAAAGTCTTTCCCATGTTCCGTCAGGTCCCTGGTATGGGCCAGCAATGACTTGGAAGGAAGTGTTCAAGCTTGCTCACAGGCAGGCCCCTAGGGTTGGAAGTGTTGTTTGTGAGTCAGGGGGTGATATTTTTAGGAGGGTCTCGCAACTTGTTGCTGAATTCCAGGTCGCACATGTGGAAATTTGCCGGGGTACTGAAAGATTTCGATTACCAAAGAATGGGATAGACTCCACAAATTTCAAGTATCGTCTGACGATCATCCTCAACCGGGAATCAGGAGATGTCGAAGTCCTGGGGCAACCCGAGGATAACGGTTTTTGGAATGGATCCACAACATGGGCCCCCAAAAGAAGGTCCCCTGGGGAAGAACCTGGCAGAGGGTGATGGGATGGCAGAGTCTTCGGAGTCGAGTGTCCACGATTTTGCAAAAAGGAAATGCAGCAGTTCAGTCAGCAGGATGCCGGGCATGAGGGCGTGTCAAAAGAACCGCCAAATCTCGAGGAACCGAAAGAAATGGAACGAGGATACCCCGCAAAGAGTGTTCCCAAACATGGTCCGGGATTTTCGGTTTGGGAAAGGAGGATCAAGCCTGGATCCAAAGTGTACATCACAAGATGGGACATCCAGATCCTGCGCGCTTTGCTCGGTTTCTTCAAAACACACATGCCAGCCCCAAATTGTTTTTGGTGCCATGGACTTCCAGTGTGATGCTTGTTTGGAATCACAAAGGGGTTTTCAATCAACCAGGCCCTCATCGATTCATGAGAACATTGGTTTTAATGAAGTAGTGGGGATGGATGTAGCCTATTGGACAGGGAAAAATGGTGTCAAGTATCCCTTTGTGCATTTTTTGGATGAAGGAACACTGTTCCATCAAGCACGTCCATGCAGTGAAACCTCTGCAGCTCAGTTTGCGGCGTTTGAGATGTCGTGGTTGAGCTGGGCTGGTCCACCAGGGGAAATGTACTTTGACCCAGCTACCGAATATGTATCCGAAGAGTTTTTGAGGAAACTTCAGGAAAATGGGATCAAACCAAGAGTGACAGCCCGGGACAGCCATTGGCAGCTGGGACGGACAGAAGTCCATGGGTCAATCATCAAACGTATGCTGCATCGCATGGATCATGAAATCCCAATTGACTCCCCTGAAGCTTTTAGGGAACATCTTATTCAGGCTGTTTGTGCAAAGAACACGTTATCGAGGGTAAAGGGGTATACACCGGAACAGGCTGTTCTTGGGGTTTCCAGGCGTTTGCCAGCTTCCATAACTGCCGATGCGTCTCAAAGTAGTCATGTCTTAGCTGAGGATGGATCATCTGAAACGGATCAGTTTAGGATGTCTCTGCAGAGACGATGCTTGGCGAGACAGGCCTTCATCGAAGCGGACAACTGCAGCAGCTTGAGACGTGCTTTGCTGAGACGAACTCGGCCAATTCGTGACCAGTTTGAGGAAGGCGACTGGGTGCTATACTGGCGTCGCAAGGGCGGCAATCTGAGACGTGAGCGAGGCAGGTGGTATGGGCCAGCCCGAGTCATTCGGGTTGAAAGTAGAAACGTTGTGTGGTTGGTTCATGCTAATCAACTAGTGAGGGCAAGCCCTGAGCAATTGAGATCGGCGTCCTTGAGAGAATAGAAACAAGTAAAAGACTCGGAAGAGGCCATGCTGCCGGTCAAGACGTGGATTCAAAGGATCCATGCGCACGATTTCTTTGACTTGGAGTCAGAAGAATTTCCCCCAGAGTCACCAAATGCAGAGGAACATGATCGGGAATCTGGTGAAACACTTCCAGATTCGGGATATTCTCCATCATGCGCTGAACCCGAGCGCGAGATTACTGGTTTTGAGGTAGATGGTAACGGGGCCTCTTGAGCATGTCCATGAATTCAGGGGTTCCCCGGCCGATGCCGTCGTCAACATGAACTCCTAAGCATCCTAGAGGCACGTACTTCCCTTCCTCAGTAGTCTTGCCAGAAGTGAAAACACAAGGATCCAAAGGACACTGTCGACAACCCTGACTCAAAAGCTCATCCCTGAACTCACAATACCAGAGATAGGGTGCGTCTATCCTTCCATATGCACCTCCATTTAATGCACATTGGTCTGAGGAAGACATGCCTAATGTTCTCGAATGTCTGGTGGTGGGTGTATACCCAAATTTCTGCCATCCCCTTTTCCGTGCAGAAATGCGGTGCTGATGTCAAAAGAGATGAGGGGCCACTGATGGCTGCTGACTTGTTGTAACACAACTTGCCTGCCATCCTTGGTTAAGGTTGGACTGTCATTTGAAATCGTGCTCAAATCCGGGTCCTCAAAACCGATCACAACCAACCTGGCCTTAGCCTTCTTTCCATTTAATGCCAGCTCACCAGGAGGCTCATCCCCATTTGCCCCTTTCCAGGTTAAAAGCCACCTACATCTCATCACAGCATGATCGGGGACGCGGCCTTTGGCCACTTTCTGTACAGTTCGGTGATGAAGCCATGCTTTGCCCTATTTGTCCTTTGCCGCCGCAAATCGCAGTTGATCCTCCTCACCAAGCTCCTTCAAACTTACTTCAACCCTTTTCTTCCGCATATCTGTTGCCATCATGACAATTTCTTCGGGATTTTCCATTTGCTGGAGAGGTTCAACTGACGGTGGAGTCACATCAAGTTCCCAATACCTAGACGAATCTAGTTCCCAGAATTCAACCGTGTCACCAAACAACAACTCCTCCATACCCCCCAGATCCCCATCTAATGGAAATCAGCATTTCATATTCATGTCACATAACATGGTTGGAGAACAAATTGTCATATTGCTCAAATGAGCAACAAATCTTTGACCATATTTTCTTCAAGGGCTCAAGTGAGCAACATTTACATGTATCATTGCCGTGGGGCTTTACGCCTTCACGAAGTCAGAGACCCAGTTGATTACCAGTCGAGTGACGGAGTTTGCGTGTCATGTGACACAATGTGACATGTTGCGGATCAGCACAGCAATGTCATTTCAGCTTGTTTTAGTGAAAGTTTCATTGCAGGTGTTCAAACACACACCTCACAAACCAATGTCATTCACATTCTGGGGGGGCGCTGAACATATTTATATGTATATATATATATGTATGTATATAATATAAACATATATATATATATATATATTCAAATAGAAAATAAATAAATAGATAAATAAATGAAAAACAAACACATATATAAATAAATGGATAATATGTATATATATATATATACATATATTTACAAATGCACGTATATATATATATATACATATACGTATATTTCGGGATGTTTGCCTAAAAAACATCAGGCATACGTGATTTAGTTTGGAATGATGTGGACCAACCGGAATGTAATCGAAGAAACTAGGGATGTCTAGCCATTGCTGTTGGTCAGGTGGTGACAAGTGAATGTTCGTACATCCCGCAAGGCTTTGGGGAATATTGATCACTTGAGCAGTGTTCAAAAACCTGGTTGGCTGATGATTTGTAAGGGGTTATATAAACCAATATTATTTGGGGCTCATCAATATCTCCATGAACGGAATTCCGTTCTCAACCAGTTTAAAGGGACGACAGTCCGCAGGTGCTGTCTCCCATTTTGGCCACAGTGCCAGAAAGGACTACAGGGAACCTGGAAACTGGAACGGTTAGGGTGCCACATGCCAGTGAGTGGATGAATCCCAGAAAAATTGTGAACACTTCCGGTAGTTTTGTTTGGCTAGCTGGAACATCCCAGTTTTAATGGGGAAAAACAACTTTCACTGTCTCCAGATCACCAGTTTTGTTCTGCATACTTGATATGGGTGTATCTTAAAATGGGGCATACCTGCAAAATTTTCCATAGGAAATATATGGAAATATTATGATAAACCATTGGAATTTAGGGTTCCCTATTTTCAGACACACCCATATGATTGTCATTGGAGAGCTTGGATTTAATGACCGCGGGGTATCGGAGTGGTCATCATGATGCATAGTTTTTCCTAGCAATACAAAAATAATTTTCCTCATTGCGGCCGTCATTCTCATGTGGGTATTCAATGTTCATAAGACGGATATTTTTTTTTTGATGAACTTGTATCGTGGATATTGAATCTATAGAAAAACCTGGCCCCCAAGTCTTCGACTACCTGGGACCTGTTTTTGAGCCCCATTTTGGACGGTTGATGCTTGACGGGTCAAACCCTCGAACAAAAGGTGCTTTAAACAAATGGAGGTTTCCATAGTGATAGGGGTACCTAATAGCTGGATGGTTTATTTCATGGAAAATCCTATTGAAATGGATGATTTGAGGGTACCCCCATTTATGGAAACCCCCAAATAGAAAACATGCATAAATAGACTGATCAAGGACGCAAATTACGCCAGCCTAGAACACAGATCGCAGGAGAATCACTTGTCTTGTCAAGCAACCCTTAACGTGTTGGTGCTCATGATCCCCTTTTGCAGAAGCACGCTGATTCCCCAGTGCAAGCAGCACTTGGCAGCACCTTAACTGACCTTAATGAGCCGATGAATCGCCTGCTTGGATGGTTCTGGAGCTGGCTAAAGATCACCGCTAGCTAAATTTTAAATGGGATGTACATTTCCTGCATGCTCAAATCCACTTTTCTGAGAAAATCGATTGATGGTACGTCTTTAAGAATCACTATTCCAAACATTGTAAAATTGGTGTCTAACTGTCGAACAATCACAACTCAACCGATTCAATCATTGATGCTCCCAGGACCCGTCGCAGCGTGGTGCTGCCACAGAGGGCTTTGGCGCGACGTGAGGAAGCCAAGGACCCGAGTTTTGGGGGATTTTCTGCAGATTTTTGGATGATTTCCTGGAGATTTTGGATGAGTTTCTATGGATTTTTGATGAAATTGAATGTTTTTTTTTTGGGTAGTTGCGCGGTGATATCATATACTTCTTGTTGATTTCCTGACGATTTTCATTGAATTTGATGGGTCTCTTTGATCTTTGATCCAGCTCTTTGTTTTTTTTCTTCTAAGGTTTGAAACGCCATCAACAGGTGGCGGAATTTCCAATATTCTCCCTAAAAAATCAACCACTGACATTGTACCCTCTGGTAAACTAACATAGCTATGGAAAAATTGATGATTTATAGTTGAATTTTCCCATTAAACATGGTGATTTTCCCATGGAAAATGGCCCATTTATAGATGGTTTACCTGTTCAAAATGATGATTGTCCATGGCTATTTTGACATAACCAGAGGGTAAATCACCACTGGAAAACAGTGGATCCCCCATTCATCCAGTTTCAGGAGGATGTGCCGGTGCCACCCGTGGAAGCACAGCAGAGTGCCTTGCGCAACGGTTGGCGAGTTTGGATGATTCAAACCATATTTTAAGCCAGACTTCAGGATCAACATTGCGGCCGCAGGCAGATTTTTTGGATAGGGACATCATGAAGACTTGAAATTCAGGAGTCACCGTCATGATTCACGTGGCTTCGATCCGTACAGTGGTTCTTGGGTTTTTCTGTGAGGTTTTCTGCCAGTGAAATCACCGTTCACCAGTTGCAACGAAGGTGCACTGAAGTCAGCTTCAACGAGCTCCTTCCATTCCTACGCCACCTTTGTTGAAAAACAAGGCCCTGGACCTTCTTGCAAAGTCATCCCAACTCATGATGGTTTCACCAGGAAGGCCTTAGGTGGTCAAGGCCTTGTTATTGTTGCTTTTTAGGTGGTGAAATTGCCTAGTTTCGTTGGAGTTACACCATTTTGATGGATACATGATAAATCATCATAAATAGTTTGGATTCATGGAATGTTTAAGAGGTAAATCATCATCAGTTATCGAACTAAATGGGCCATGGCTTCCAGTTCGCCAACTGTTAAATAACCAGACCAATTGATGTCCCAGAGGCCAGGATGGCGAGCATCAGGAAGGCGAGGAAGGCGAGGAAGGCGAGGAGGAGATCCAACATTTGGAGGCGTCGTTGGGGTGGATTTTTTTGGGAACAACTGGAAACTATGAATGTTTCATGGAAATACAGGGCTGTACTGTAATTTTGGCGAAACAACCATTTTAATCAATTTTTGGGGTTTCCGAAACCAAACATTTTTTTGAAGGTCATTGAGTGTACGAACTCATATTCAGGCAGGGTTGTATCCCAAGTTGGTGAAAACATCCATCTTCGAATGGACAATATCCCATTCGCAGATTGAGATTTGTATACAACTTACTGGTGCTTAGTAGGGAATGGATGGGAATGGGGGTATGGGATGATGATTACTAGTGATTATGGATCATTCCCTCATTCCCTACTAAGCACCAGTAAGTCATCCAAAGGGATTGAGGAGACGGATCAGATCGATATGTGTCTGAACCACAGTAAGCCCCCCCAAAACAGACTCGAACAGTAAAGTCCTACCAAAATTCGGACATCATCCTGCAGGTTGCCTATAGCAGCCAGGAGAGCTACGCCATGACATTTGAAGGTGGCGGCTGATTGCCGGGTGAATTACTGGCCGCGACAGAATTTGGGATAAGTTAGGCTGCAATTGGGATAATTTGGGAAACACATCTATAGTTTATGATCATTTTGTGTTTCAAACACTTTTTTTGCTGATTCCAAGATGGTGAAGCAAATCTGGCAATGGTGGGCTTATACTCTCATTTGTAGTTTGTTCAATCCCAACCCATTCTTATTGATTAACTCCTCACATTGATGGTTGTATCCAAAGCGTTGTTGGTGAAGTTGGTTACATCGTATGCGGTTGTACCCTCAATGTCTTTTGCTGAAGTCTTGAATTACGAAAGCAGCTAATAGTGAGAAACGAGACGAACAGCGAAACACTGGTTCCAACATGTTACAACCCCTAAACATCACTTAAAGGAGAACATTATGGGTTACCCTCTGGTTATTTAACATAGCCATGGAAAATGGCCCATTTATAGATGATTTTCCCAGCTATAAACCTCCATTTATGGTTGGGATTTCCCATGGCTATGTTAGTCATAACCAGATGGTACTTCCTTTGACAGCCGCATCGTGGCATCACCAAGGTAGCTCTCAGCCAAGTTACAGCAACGAGAGCGGTCTCGATTTTCGCTGGAGCCGTACCGAGAGCGACCAGGCGGGGTGCAATGGCCATTTGTTTCACCCAGGATATACAATACACACACAGAAAGTGTAGAAGATATATATATATATAGATACAGATATAGATATAGATATGATGGGATATCATGGAATATACATGGTGAATTTATCTTGGCCATTGGCATCGCCAGGAGAATCTCTTCGACGAGGACCTGGAAGACGCTTCCGACGATCTCGACCAGGACGAGGACGACCTGGCGGACGTCACGGCGGATGTGAGCGGCCTGCTGCGGTCGCAGAGGCGGAAAGGGATGGGAAATCCCTGGAGGGATGGGAGATGCGGGACCTGTTGTTGCATGGCTTTTGATGGGACCATATCAAACCAGGATGAATAAGGTAGTGTTATATATGTATATATATATATATACATGGAATATCAACCAGTTATGGGCAAAGGGATGTAGTTGCTATGGGCTATCTATCATGGGTTCTATGTGACGGAGGTTATCTATAGATTATCGATGGATTCTATGTGGATTATCTATCGGCTGTGCAACCAGCTTTTGACACAGTAGTTTCGAGGTAATAAGTGGTCATATTGATGGGTGATGTTAACCACTTGCCATTCTTGAGGTAATGTAATATTTTGCACACTTGTTGGGAGCTGCATCATCAACCCCTATGACTGGCATCCCATGGGTTACCACAGTGCCCATTTGCAAACTATCGAAGCTTACTTGGGCTTGTCCCAAAATTATGAGAAAACACCAAAATCCAGTGGGTAATCATGATTTTGCGTCATTTTCCTAATTCATAGATAACAATTTTGGGGTTTCACTTTTGGGCAAACCAATGATTGGAAATGGACACATGAGGTGAGCTGAAGATTTTTGGGGTTCCCGATGGCACGGGGGTATTCTGCGCGAGCCTCTTCACTACATGAGAAAGATTCGTTCACAACCATTTTGGCAGTTCAAACAATTCGATCCGTCTCCCTTTTTGAAATATGGAGAAAAATGCATGAAATATGACAACCGTATTCCCACTTGTTTGGCGTCAAAAATCCCGTAGTTTTGGCTGCAAACAAGTCCCAATTTTGGTTGCTACTTACTGTAACTGTATATCATATCCCGTTCTTCTCGAAGTTTCAGGCTGAACGACACCATGGAAGCCCTGAAAGAGTTGTCCGAGTTGGATGAGACCCTGCCGGTGTCCAGGCGTGTTTTGTGGTTCACAGGTCACTTTCACTCGTACAGATGTATAGCAATGGGTTGGCTTAAGGGAAAATTTACAAGAAAATCCCATATAAAAAATTGGAAAATCTATGGTTTTGTGTAATAACCTCTTTCCCCCTAATGTTGCACAGGAAGATCATCCCAGTCGCCAAGTTGGATTTATCACATTAAGCTTTGGGTACCCCGCACAACCCCAAGTAATCTACCCAATCGTTGCGGCTCAAGGGTTTTAAGTGAATAGAGAATTATTAAACCAAATCCACCAGCAGAAGAAGACCTTTTCAGTCCCGAGCAAAATGCCAACAGTCGACCCGGAATTTTGAAACTTGGAGGATTTGTTTACTCTAAGTCTCAATCTACTTGACCTTTTTGTTTCTGGATTTTCGGGAGATTCACACGAAGACAAGGATGACTTTTTCCTATATTTATTTATGATATACAATAAAATATGTGTATATATATAGATAGATAGATAGATAGATAGATAGATAGCTCAGCCGTGTTTTCACCCCGGTCATTCACCGATCCCCCGAGCGCTCGCAGCGAGCAGCTCGAGGAGTCCGAAGCCTCGGAAAGCGCCGCCGGTGGATCATCGTTGGCTGACCCAGGGGTGTCGGAGTCCATAGGCAGATAACTTGATTCAGGGGGGTTTATGGGAGGATACAATGTGGTTTATAATGGGTTTATGTGGTTTATAAACAATGGGTTTATGTGGGGATTTCATGGGTCTATGGTCCATGTGGTTTATAAACCAACTACTGTATACTTAATGCACCTATAACTCAGATGGGTTAATAGATAGAATAATCATTGGATGTAATTGATGGGGATATATTTGGCGGATATAGTCAATCAACCATTCTATGGGGATACAATGCGAATTGCATGGTGTGCATGCCAGTTATATCATGGGGATATTATATATGGAATGGTGATCCAGGTGATCGGATGCGAACTGGATCACAGTTCCTCTTCCACTAAAGATGCAGTGGTGAAACTCATGAATTGTGGGTTTCTGGTACATGGCGCGGCGAGGATTGAAATGAAGTAGATCCTGTACCATCCCTGTACCCAAATTTTGATGTTGGTGAAACGGTGAAAGCACCAGTGTGTGGTCTAGATCACCAACATTTATGGTTAAACCATGTTAAATTTTTGTTTCTTCGTGGTGACCGTCAAACATGTCCTGTCATACTATAATTAATTAGTATGTTTAGTAGTTAACCCCAGGTATTCCATTGGGGACTGGTGCACTTCTGCAGCACGACTTCGGTGACGCCGAAGGTCAGCAGGTGGCGGCTGCGCGCAGGCAGCAGCAGCGAAGGCCACCAGGACTGGACTTCTCTCAATGCTGGGGCCAGGTCTTTGGAGATGTGAACCATTTGATTGTTGATATTTCATGGACATTTATTGTCTTTGGAGATGTGACTGATATGAATTGTTGATGTCTCCATTCTTTGGGGCCAAAGTTGTTGTAATTTGGCGAGGAATGAAATGTCGGAGATGTGGCTGGGCCAGTAGGGATGATGATCATGGCAACTTGTTCCGTGGCTGAGCTACAGAGCTCCAAGCCTTTCCGCGGCCATGGAGTCGTTGGATGTCAAAGACCTGGTGATCTACGCTGAGGTGCGGGGCCGACCTGGGATTTTGTTTCGGTTCATGGGTGGAATTCTTAATGATCGGAGATGTGTGAAGGTGAACCTGTTGAGAATTGAAACCTTCAGTGTTGAAATCCACTTATTTCACATATTTTACGAGTGATTGCTCAAAGTAGGCTGTAAAATCCCTCTGACTAAGTTGACAGCCCAGGACGAGTCAGATGGTCCGACAGTGACTGGCGTGAGGGAATTTTTCGTGGCCAAGGCGCTGCTCGAAGGACACAAGGAGACTGGGGATGTTTTGTCCTTCCGCGGTTGGGTCACAGTGAGTTGCTTGGTTTATTGGGCATTGCTGATCGCTGAAGGGATTGTTTTGTGGCACAAAATGTAAGGATCGGTTTGGAAAGGTACATTGGCAGTCTTTTTTTGTTTTTTGAACAGGTCATAGTTCTGGAACTTTGTGTCAGTTTGTCTTGCAGCAACCTTGGGCCAGGAGCAATTGAGCGAATTGGTGCCATCACAATGGGGTCTGATACACATTTTCGACCTCTGCTTGTGGTTTGGCCATGATGACACTGCATTGGCGTTGGGCCGACATGGAGTTGATGGCTGCTTTGTTCTGACCAATCACCTGGGACCATATTCCGAAAAGCCTCAGTGCACATGTTCAGATTTTGTTTGCGCCAATTGCGACTACTATGACACACCTTGCAACTGTTCACCGAATGAAACCTGTGAATATTGCAGCTGGGGCTGGCCGGTTGAGAACGGCACATGGATGAAAGACTGGGATGTGCCTCTCGACTGTGCAGTTCGGGCGGCAGCACAGGCTGCGCAGAAGCCGTTTCTCTGCGAGCTTCTGAAGATGGCGCGTGCAGGTAAGGAGCTGCCCTTGGCTCTGCCAGCTGAGGGGATGGCGCGGTTGTTGGACATTGCCATCCTCACTGGGGATGTCGACGCCCAGTGGCATGTTCATTTTCTTCATTTACTATAATTATTTACCTCCCAATCGCTATATTGAAGGGAGTTACCGAAACCATCATGCAAAAGAGATTGACCACGTCAGGAAGTAGCTGCGCATATATCGAAGAAATGCCAGGTTTGGCCTTTGCGCCGATGGAATGGAAAAGATTTTGTGAATTACGATTACGATGATGGCGAGGGCGAGCACATTTTGCTTGCGGCGCTCTGGGCTGGCGCAGACTTTCAAAGCATGCATGTGCTCATTCAAAGTCAGACCATTCCACTTCAAGCAGGTATATTTCTTTGCAGGAACGAGGATTGGGAGTATTGCGCGCAATTCTTCAAACCGGCGGTGAGGGGCGAGTGGGGCCCCACATCGACAAACAATGATCTGGGTGGTTTCTTTTTTGATGGGCGCCAGCTTTCTGTGGACAGAATCCAAGGTGCTCCCAAGGCAGGGATCGACATCAGGAAGTTGAGAACGATTAATTTTTTTGGTGGCTCCCGGCAAATTGTTTCCTTTAGAATTGTTTCCTTTAGCTTGCTTGGACTTGCCATCCTTTATGGACAGCAAGATTGTGCTGTTGCATGTGTTCGCCTTGGTCTGCAGCAGACCGGAGTGGAGGAGGATGGGCATGTCAACTCTTCTCTCAGGGATTTTTTGCACAGCGAAGCCTCCTGTGACCATCCATTGCAGGCCTACTGCCATCAGAGACTTCCATCAGGTCCAGAGTGTGGGTCAGCAACAGTAGCCGCAGCACAGGCAGCTCTCAGAGCTTCGTGGCAGTCTGAAGCTGCTCAGAAAGGGGTAGCAGTGTGCCAAGTGATGCGGAAGATGTTGGGATCCTTTCCGTTGGCGTTGGTGGGTGACATCTTGACCTTTTCCACGGAGGTTCCGGAGTTTGTGGGCCAACTGGATCTTTGGAACTTTGTGCATGGTTGGATGACATTGCCCCCCCCAAACTCGGACTCTCACATGAAGGAGGAGCTGCATGGCATCAATGAATCCAATGGTCCGAGAGCGCGCGAGCACGAAACTGGCAACCCCTGTCGCAAAGTCAGCTCTTTCTTTTTGAACACAATTTTTGCCTTCCCTGCGTAGTGACGTGTAGTGGCCAGCTACAGTGGTTTCGAAATCAATCGCGTTCATCGGGTTTCCTTTTAACTTTAAAGCATCATGGGTTTCTCAGACTATATTGGTCTTGTTGATCTTCCACAGCCATGCCAAGGCACTGGTTCAGCTTCCGATGCCACGGCTGCCATATCAGCCCCTGAGCCTATGGAGGTCGATGGCAAATCCACTGATGAGTTGATGACGGCGTTGCGAGCCAGCAGGGATCAGGTGCCGGCGCTGAACGTGGATGGAGTCTGCGTGTTCCTTGGTTCTGCAGTCTCAAATACTCTCACGTATGCATCCCTGCATCCCTTCCTGCCATGATGATTCAGACTGATTCCTACTTGGAGCGTCATTCTACTTAGCAGCTCGTTGATATTAACCTGGTTACTGTTACTGAATCCAATAAGTGGGTCATCCTGGGATGAGTGAGGATAAGAGCCTCAGGCTACTGGCTGTGTAGATACGCCTAGGCTGGTCATGCACAACCACCAACTGGTGGGTGAACCTTTCAGTTTTGCACATGTAGAATTAACACACACACACAGATAGATTAGATAGATAGATAGATAGATAGATAGATAGATTAGATTAGATTAGATTAGATTAGATTAGATTAGATAGATAGATCGATCATAATATATCATGCATAAGCATGCTATGACTTGACACCCACATACGTAATAGATTCTTCAAGTTGGTATGATCCTGGTGAAACGAGGTTTCGCTTGACTCGCATGGCTACTTCGTCACACATCAACGACTTGCTTCTGGATGCGACTGGGCCTTTGGCAACTTTGCATGCCCGTGTATTGGACGCTGGGTGCGAAGTGAATCCTGAGTGGAATCTTGGCTCTGGATCAGTCAATTGTATCATCCTGAAGCAGTTGCGAAGTTTGCATAGCCCTTTACAATTTTTCCCGAAAGCTTTTGCAAACAATTGTTTTTTTTTTTGAAGGAAATCGATCATCAGTGATCCCCAAGTTGCTCCGAAAGTGATCTCCTTCAAACTACATAAATCCTACTGAGGAATCCGGTGAAGGCGCTGTTCGTGCCGGTCACAGAGGAGCAGATGGAAGAGTTGCGTGCCCTGGCTAACCAGGGTAGCTCGGAAGCACATGATACTTGATCTCACTGGCACTCTTGGGTTGCACCGCTGCTTAACACATTTGGGTATAGGTCAAAAATTCTTTGACTTTGACAATCAGTGGGGTACCCCAAAATGGACGGTTAATATTAGAGCAGAACAAGAATCAGATGGCCGGGGTCTTCAATTTCGACCCATATTCTTTATCTCTGCTAGTTGAAGGACCAGGCAGGCCTAAATGGCTCACTTTGGCTGTCATTGTTGCTTTTGATTTGATGGTCGGACAGAACTCAACTTGTTTGGAGTCAGGTATACAAGCATTGGGAACTATTCCAATGTCCAATTTTCATCAATTTTCCAAATTGGAAGTTCACAAACCATCCTGGTGCTCCACCTTGCCCCACTCCTTACAGGTTATGAACTCAACAAAGATGATCACATCTTGGCGTTACAAGAAGACCAGGACGTCATTGCAGCTGCCTTGAAGAGTCACTCGGCGGCTTTGAACTGTCCTGTGGGATTGGTGGTGATATTTGATAGACTGACTGTTCCATTTCGGCAGGCTGCAAGATGCAAAATAGAAATGTGTTGTGGAGGTGGACCAACTAGCTCTTCAATCGCACGGACGGAAAACATACTAGATGGATGATGGATTCCTCTTTCTACTGGCAAATGTGTCCAACATCAGACTTTTTCAATCACGTCCCCTCCCCCCACATGTTTTCCAGATTTCACGAGCCAACATTCCCTGAGTGACCGGGTCTGCCCTCCGCACACCTGAGAACATCTGCGGTGCAAAAACCGACCCAAGATCAAGAAGGTCGGGCCACAGTCCACGGTCGCTGAGGAAGATTTGGAAGTGGATGAAGCTAAGCCTTTGATTGGTTGGGGATTTGGGGGTATTCTCTGCGTGTGGAAGCGGGTCTGGCTTACGAAGGGGTACAACCAGTAGTGAATGTGTCTACGGAAATTGGTACGCTAGACATGCGGCGTTGGAGTCGAGACATAGATGCTTCCAATGGAGAAACCTTCAAATTTGAGAGTCTTTCGCAGCAAGCACCTACTGATTTTTGGTGCCCCTACTCATCTCAAAGCAATAGAACACCTGGGTCAATCGATTAAATTTGCCGGTGCATCATTTCAGAGCAACAATGTTAACCAGGCATAACCCAAGAAGATGCAGACAAGTTTGACACAATAAACAACAAAAGATGTAAAGAAACATTGCAAAATACGGAGTAACAGTAACCAGTAACACCCCAAATATCAATATATATATATATATACATATACATATATAACATATATATATATATATATATATACACATGCATGCATATATACATAACTATAAATATAGTTATAGTTATAAATGTATGTACATGCATAGAGCACCATTAAATGTCCAGGTAATCAAGGCTGTCCTGGGATACTCGCTCAGTTTTTGATGAGTCTGTTCCACTCCGTTGCAGCTGAAGGAACTCGGCACTCTCCTCGAAGTTGTGTGCGGAATCCGAACCGACAGTGACGTGGGCATGCCATCCTACCCCAACAGCCCTGAGTGGTAGCCATTTTTGGTCGTGGGGCTTCGACACCATTTGAGATCTGAGACTAAAGTCAAATCAAAAACAAATTTAGGAGTGCCGATCCCTACACATCCTTGGAAGAATTTGAATCCATGAGGACAGTTTCTAAGGATTTTTGCCTTGGATAGGCTGAAAACATTGAAAAACAGTTCGGCTCGAAGCCTTGCGAGTGCCCAGCTTTCCCCGCACTGCTGACGAAACATCCGGGTCGTGAGCCCTGATGGCCAGTGGCATGGGGATGGGGTGCCGTGCAAGTTGCCTAGCAAGTGCCATCACATACCAACTTCAGAGTCAGCGCAGTTGGTCAAGGCATGGCCGAGCATCTGGAGAAGATCTAGACACTTGTTGTCACTTGTTGCTTGTGATGGCATTGCTGAAGCTACCAAGCCTCGAAATCCATAGATTTTGCCGAGAAGTCTGGAGGTCCTCAGTGTTGTTGAAGCTTTCTAGAACATATACATACGAGCAAAAGCCCTTTGAAGCCTGCCTGGTTTCTAAGTTTGGGGGGCTCCAATGAGGAATTTGTTGTTTGGAGGACCACTTTCGGACTCCTCAGCTTTGAAACCTGGCACCCAACATGTCCCCACACTGCTCCCAGTTCCGCTCCTGAAACATCCGGGCCGTGAGCCCCGATGGTTCCAGCGGCTTGGGGCTTGTGGACACTTGGGCCTGCGAGGTGTAGAGAAATTGCCGCCACATGCCAACTCCGGAGTACTTCAAGACACACGAACGGCGAACGTTCATTTCGGATAGCCTGTGCTTTTTGGATGAATAGCCGGCATCTAAAGTCTTTCAAAAAGTCTTGCTTGGTTGGCTTGTGATGGCTGCAGCAGAGCTTTGGAATCGAGAAATCGCGCTGTCAGAAGTATATAGAGGTTGACAGTTGTCAAAACGTAGCACTTTGTCACCAGCGATATTTTTCATCTTTCCTCATGTGGCACATCCAATTCATTTCAGAGAATTCCACAGCATGTTGAGACACGATACAGCGCCGTTGCCGCCGTTGCCGCTGCAATGCTTGGTCTCCGGGCCGTGAGCCATGAGCCAAGCTGCAACTGTAGCAATTTTGTTGGGGTCGACATGGGACAAGGAGGAGACAACCACAGGGATCAAAAGGCACGTCAAGCCTTGTCTACTAGTATATTCTGCTTTATTTTGACATATCATAATATCTTATTACAACTATGTAAAGCATACAGTCAGTTTACCCCGTGTCATGCGTTAGTGGCAGGGTTTCCCATGGTCATGAAAGATCTTTAGAGCATTATGAGCATTGCAGAACGATGGCACAGCAGTTGCAACGTGTTATTTAAAAAGATGCAGCGATTCAATACATTTTTCCGATGTTGTTGGTGACTGAAAGTCCACATATCGCCCCTCGAGACGGCTTCAATTTGGCAGATGGCCAGTCCAACTGCTGTTGCAACAGGAGAAAAATAGATTCATTCAGCAAGCTCAGGGTCTTTGGCATCCAGGATTTTGTAGGGGTCCCACAAAATGTAGAAGAATGCATTCCCCACAATTTTGATGGCCGGACACTATTGCAGGATTGCTATTTGCTTGAGATATGGTCAGGTAATTGAAATGCTGATCTAAGATCTACCTTTCTCAACATTCTTTTATTTTGGATTGCTTATGATTGCTACACTGTGTTCTACTTGGTCGGCTTATTTCCTGGGTCGAAGCTGACTCGTGCAGGCGCATGATCCGGGCCTATGGTTGACGTGTGGGCTTCGCCCACGGTGGGACAGAGGAAACGGAGGCGCTTGGGGTTGGGACGAGGTGGACGTGCCTCTAATGGGGGTTGAAAGTGCTATGGTGGCATGGAAACCTGCGATTTCACATCATTCAGCCCCCTACCTGGGGTTGGAAGTTTTTCCGAAGATCGAAGACTTCGAAGATCAAGAGCTGCGATTTTGCGCAATTTTTTCTGGGAGTTGTTTTGGCCTCGAAAAAGGGGGACGACTTGCTTTCAATGCGGAGTGGCGGTCTAGCTGAATGATACAGAATGGAAACATGTTGAGTTTGAATCGTCTCTAATCCCTTCTCCTACTATTAATACAACCCTCAGTGCCCCTCAAAAACCCTGGTTTTATATTGGATCCATTCATTTTTGGGTCCTTGATGACCCCTGGAACCCCTGGAAAGGCCGAAGACGGAAGGTCGACTGTACATACGACAAAACTGGTCCAAAAAAAGGGCCACCTTTTCAATCTGTTCCCCTGCAGGGATGATCAAAATTGAACAGCCTGACTTTTGGTCCCTCGCTGACAAAAAGGCTACACTTGATTAGATTGATTTTGGCTTGGCAAACGAAGAACTTGTTTTTTGGCATTTTTGGCATATGCTTCCCTTCCTTCCTTCCTTCCTTCCTTTCATTTTATTTTATTTCATTTCGTTCCGTTCCATTTCATTTCATGTCATGTCATTTCATTCAGGGATTCCAGTCCATTCCACTCCATTCCATTGCGTTATATACATTCAATTCCATTGCATTCCATTTCATTCATTAATTCATTCATTCATTCACTCATTCATTCATTCATTTTTGAGTTCTAGTAATAAGGAATTTCCACCAATAAACCATCTGAACTCGGTGTTTCTTGGGTATATACCACCAGTATTGGGATATACAATGTATCATGACCCCAAGTAGGTAATAATATGTTTCTTTACCTGGACTGTTTTATCATAACTATCCCATAATTATACCACAATCATCCCATATTTTTCCAATTTATTGGTGAGTTGCCACATGAGTTTGTTCTGCAAGGGATCTAACGTCAGCCATGTTGACTCCTAAGATCATCCCTGTTCGGACCCAAACTGCATCCCTCAGCCGACGTTTCGCTGGGGGAGCAGAATGGACCGGGGAACGTCCGTGGCGAAGTCAGCTGCCGAAGGTAACTGATGCAGCCATGAGTGGAAGAAAAGGTCTGTCTCCAGTGGTTATTAGGAGGGAGCTAAGGAACAATGGCTATCAATTAGTCTCTACATTACATAGTGGAGCTACTAAGAGTTTCACAACCATATAGTAGTCGTGGAAAAAATTAGACAAACAATATGTTCCATGTATAGTATATGCCGTGGTCATGAACCCAGCCACGACTGGTACCGTGCATCGGGTGGGAATTCGCCGCATTTGCAGCTGTTTTTATAGGAAAACATGAGAATTTGTAATGACCAGAGGTGATGCTCAGCAGGTCAAACCCACCAATGGCATAGGTTGACTGAACCGTGGTTGATCCGAGATGGACAGAGTTTGGGTCTCCTTCACCATCAATTGCATTGTACCCATGGTGCCCCACAGAAGGTCAGAGACATGACAGATCTTGGAAAAATGACATAGTGCCAATAGTGCCAATGATACAGGCCAGTTGGTCACCAAACCGTGAAGCCATGAAATCTGGCGCTACGCGTGTGCGCGCGAGTCGCCTACTGCTTATCGTGGGTTTAGCAGCCCACTGGTCGTTCAGACATGATGCCTTTGTTGGACGAAGATACTTGGCATCACCGGTCTGAATATGGGTGTGTCTGACATTGGTTTACCGTATATGTATGGCCATGTATATAGAATGGGGAAAACGAGGCTTTAATCCGTTGGGGTTTCGGGGGTACCCAGCTTTCAAACAAACCCATGCCGATTCTACCTTTACCAGCGAAAATTGCGATCATATCGACGAACAAAAAACACATGATGATACCAAATGAGATCAAATGACACCACCTTCAGTTCCATCTTGGCTTTCAAGAGCCAAGAAAACCAAGGTGTTTCAAGATGTTTTAGCCATGAACCATGAAATGATAGCATCAGTATCCATCAACGACAAAGGTGGGGGATATGTATCCAAGGATCTTTCAAGGAACAGCCACATGGGGGGTGGAAGCAAAAATAGGAGATATGGGATCAACACTACCGTTGTGTTGATTGATTGTACTGGATCTCTTGTCATAGCCATTTCTTTCTCATACCACCAACTGAAAGATGAAAAACATCTTCCTCGCAACCAAGCGAATCCCATTTATGTATTAATATGAATTAATTAGAGAATGTACTTGTTTACATCTTTAGTTGTCACTTGTGAAATATTCCCAACTTTTGCTGATTAAGTCTCCACTTCTACTGCTTCAATTGCAATTCTTATTGCTTTCCACCTCCGTTTGTCGCAGGTGAAATCTCTATGTTTGTTGCAAAGATATCCTATTCTAATTGGTCCAATCGACTTGTTTATTGCTCATATCACGATTTTTTTGGGGACAGCGCTCAGCGCAATGCTGAGGTCCCGGGGTCCCGAAGCAGAGATGCAGCACTCGACAGCGAGCGTTGCCGGGGTCGCGGACGTGGCGTGGCGAGAAACTTCAAGTGATTAACCATGGGAAATAATGCCCAGTATTGGTGATCAACCATTGAAAATGGAGATATAGTTACAGATTGATAGGATTCTAGGAAACTTCAAGTGATTAATCCCCTAAAATCCTATCAATCTGTAACTATATCTCCATTTTCAGTGGTTACCCTCTGGTGATTGAACGTAGCAAACTGGAAAATCACCATGGAATTCATAGTTACATCATTGTTGTCATCTATTTTCATGGGCCATGGCTTTCATAGCTGTGTTAAACAGCCAGAGGGTAACCATGGGAAATGATTCCCTAAGTGGGCTTAAGATTGTGAAAATATCGTGAACCAATGAATGATAGATAGATGATAAGATTGTCAAACAAACCCATCTCAATTGGCCATCTTTTTTTAAATAGAGAAATCCACAAGTTGTATGTTTCAGACCCATATCTGATGGTAAAGGCAATGCTCTCATGTCAAACTTCCCTGAACGCAATCCAAAAATGAAACCTGGGCAATTTCTCACGACCTTGTTTTTCTTGATGGTGAAGAACCACAAAAAGGGCCAAAGTTTCACGGTTGGGACATGTTGTCTACTTTTCCCAGGTGACCCGGTGCATCTATGTCATCTATGAGTATGGGTGGTTTGGCACTGGCTTGTGGTTGAAAACTAGAAGTAGGCACACTATTTGGACCCCTACTCATTTTTGGCCATTAAAATCCAAAGTGTTGTTCGTGTGTCATCGATTATTGTCGAAATGTGTGCATGGTTGTTTTCAACATCCCTGCTATGACTTTTGCCGAGATCTTCATGTTTGTTGATTGCATACGCATGTCTTTTGGTAACATACTCCCATGCGAATGTCAGCAAGATATCATTCTTTCTGGTTCTATTCTCCCCACAACTCACCTTCCAAAGCCCTTCCAAACCAGGGATTTGGGGACAGTTTCGCAGTTTCCTATCACTTCGGAGGGGAACTCATCGCCATCGCCAGGCTGCGCCATGAACTGGGTACCTTGGGGCACTGAGATGGAGCGATCGGAGGAGATGGGATTTTTCGCCGGGTTTCAATCCACCGGTATGGGATAAACCTAACTAGATGGGTTGGACTTGGACTATCCACTGATAGATGGGATAACAGTTATGATACATATCATAGATATTTTTGACACATTCATATAGATGATGGGATTAGATCACTAGCGTTCATGGACCTAGGGCTTTAGATCACCATGCTTATCATCCGGTGATGGGATCAGCCTTGGATAGGCTGGCCATGAGGTTCCCCAACTTTGGATGATGCAACATGTACCCTCTGGTTATGACTAACAGTTCGCCATGGTATAGATGGCCCATAGAAATAGATGGTTTACCATTCTTAAAAATGGTGGATCTTTCCATGGCTATGTTAAATAAACAGATGGTATTAAAATCTCGTATGAATCATAAGGTGGTTTCCTAAATTGGGGGTACCCTTTGATTGCTATGTGGTTTATAAGGGAAAATCCCAATCTAAAATGGATGATAACTAGGGGTACCCCTATTTCAGGAAACCTCCATATATATTTTCATATATTAGATATGATGGAATGGTTCCGAAAACACATTGAGTAAAAATTACAGGTGAAGCATGTGATATCTGGAAATATCGAGTTCTATGTGGGATGAGTCCTTATTGGGTGCTGATGCTGCCGTAGCAAGTTTGTTCGTCTCCCAATCCTCATGAATGGCGATGCGGTCCTCAGGTGATATAGTCGAAGTGCGCTGTGAAGACGATGGACTCTGGTACCAGGCCAGGATCATTTATAACCATGGTTACCCTCTGGTAATTTAACATAACGAACTGGAAAATCACCATTTTTCATGGGAAAATTCACTATAAATGGTGATTTTCAATAGCTATGTTAAATTACCAGAGGGTAATACTAATGACAATGGGTTCATAATGGTTGATCATGGTATTAATAATGGTCAATAATGGTTAATAATGGTTGATAATCGTATTCTATAATAATAAATACTAATGACAATGGTTTATACTGGTTGACAATGGTATTATATAACAATAGATACTAATGACATTGGTTCATAATGGTTGATAATGGTATTATATAATAATAAATACTAATGACAATGGGTTCATAATGGTTGACACTGGTATTATATAATACTAATGACGATGGGTTCATAATGGTTGATAGTGGTATTAAGAATGGTCAATCATGGTTAATCATGGTTAATCATATTGGGCTTCACGTGTGGCGCCATCCGGTCATCAAGTTTCTAGCTGGAAAAATCACCAGAAAACTATGGTTTATTGGGTCATTGGGTAAAATGACTATGGTCCCAATTATGGTATTATAATAATAAATACTAATGACTATGGTAAAATGGAAATTTACCAAATGACATCAATCCGTTCATTTTCTTCGGTATTGCTCGGGTGCTAGGATTCTACCAAAAAGGCAACATGAGTTCGACTGCCATGTTTCTTTGTTCGCGATTTTTATCCAAGGGTTTGACATATTTACCACGTAGCCACGTGGGTCGTCGCTACAAGGCCATAGTGGAGCATGAGAACAACGATGGCACCTTGACCGTGCGCTTCGATAAGGATGGCTATGAGTGCCTTGGGCGACCGGTTGTTCGACCGGGTCCCACTGTCCCAAGGCTTGGAAGTTGTGGGGGGTTCCATATGGGTGTGTTGGAAAATAGTGTACCCCTAAACCCAATGGTTAATGATCATTATCCCTATTAAATGGCTATAATTGGGAATATACCCTATTTTCAGACAAACCCATATGGTTCCATGATCTAAGGACCAACTGTATGCCCTCTTTTTTGGTGGTCAGAATTCAAGATCCAGCCTACAGGGACGAGTTTTTTTCGAGTCGAAAAGGGTGAGACTCGATAGAGAGAACAACTCTGATTTGGTGATTCCTTAGTGTTCAACCCCTCCAATTTCTGGGGTGTCCCACTTTGATCTGGGTCACGAAGCTTCCAAAATGTCCCGGAAATTCCCTAGACTTGGGTGCAAAAGCCATAGTTTTCCATAGATCTTTCCACCAAAATCCATCCGATGCGGTCTGGCCGAGGTACCACTATCCACTTGTAGCGTGGCGTGTGCCGAAAACACGTCATTTCATTGAAGAACTGGAAGAAGGCCCTGGGATTTTGAAGGGCGTTTTCAGCTGGGGTTTTTCGGATGAGCTGACGGCCTTCGGAGTGTTGAAAATAGTGGGAGCATTCGTTTTTTTTGGATATTCTTGAGATTCTTGGGTTTTGGAGAATTGTCCTTTTTTTAAAAGAATAGTGAACAAATAGTGGGACTGTTCTTGAAAATAGTGGGACTGTTGTTCCATGAACCATCCGTTAATCATCATTAATCATCATTAATCATCCATTAAATACCATTACTTAATTAGAACAGTCTGTGAAATTAATGGTGTCATGAACCATCATTAATCATCCATTAAATATCATTACTTAGCCTTAAATTAGAACATCATTAATCATCATTAATCATCATTAATCATCATTAATCATCATTAATCATCATTAATCATCATTAATCATCATTAATCATCATTAATCATCATTA
>Ga0126342_10001803_pt1 | contig 31538 bp, 20 predicted proteins | sample Cyp1metagenome_FD_92528 | JGI IMG/M metagenome (GOLD analysis project Ga0126342, IMG submission 92528) | Coral microbial communities from Lord Howe Island, Old Settlement Bay, Australia - Cyphastrea 1 metagenome | ecosystem: Host-associated > Invertebrates > Cnidaria > Coral ...
CTTCTGACTCTTTCTCTTCTACTCTTCTCTCTTCTAATCTTTCTCTTCTCTCTGACCCTTCCCTGCTCTGCTTTTCATCTGTCCATATTGTCGGAAGTTTGACTTCTAAACTTCCTTCGATTACCATCTGGTTTGAAAATGGCCATAGATATAGTTGATTTACCCATTTAAAAAAAAAAAAGTGATTTTCCAAAGCTATGTTAGTTTACCCGAATATTAATGCCAAAAAACTGCCAGATAGAATGTCAAAATAAATGTCAAGATAAATGTCAGATAACATGTCAGATAGAATGTCAGTTGGTGGGGATAATTCCAAGAAAGTAATTGATTTTTGACCAAACAGGTGTGTCACCAGGCAACCCAACAAGAATCAGATCTACTGGATGGTTTCACATTTCTCAGTCAGGAAGCACAAAATGTGGCCACGCTCTGCAAACCCTTTTGGAACTTCTCAACTTTGCCCCATCTGCGACACAGGTTCTTTCCGCTCAGCACTACAGTTATGGCCGTCAGTTATTTGCGCACATTTGTGGAATGATAGCATGATAACCGCATTTACAACTATCTATAACATTCTATAACCATTTGTTTCCATAGAATTCCATAGATATTAATGGGCTTTAGCATGATAACCATCTATAACCATCTGTTAAGGAGCTTTGTTTACCTGTCAATATTGGCTTACCATTCCCATGTGCGAGACGACTTCCCTGTCCATCCCGAAAAATGTTGATCGAACCTTACTGAGAAACCACCACGTAGTTGGCCGAAAATCCACTAGTTTGGATAAACAAAAAGTACTCAGCCCAATAAGGTTGATATCCACCAGTAGTTTGATATCCAAATATATTATATAATTATATTTTATGAAATATAAAAGGATGTCCCAATAAGGTTGATATCTTATATATTTGTCGGATAGATTCCAATAACGATCTCACGTATCATCGTCTGTCAGTGGGCAAGAACAATGTTTTGAACCAGTTATATTTGGAACATGTTTATATATGATTACATTGATTTACTAGCCACTTTCGATTCGTGGAATGCACCCTTGAATAAGAGGGGATCATTCAGGCGCTACTAACAATCAATGGGTATTCATCACCATTTATAATCATGATTTATCATGTTTGACCAATAATACACATAAACGTCGCCATTAAGTCAGCTATCATACTATCGGTTCTTCTCAACTATCAATCATCATCCATCATTACTTATCAACCAGTTACTACCTAAGCATCAACAATAGTATGTGTATATATAAATATATATGTACATATGTAAGTTTAAATATGTAATACTATATATTATTATATATTATATACTTGAAGGAAACAAACATATCTACCTCAATATATGAATCATAAACCATCCTTAACCATTCCAACGTTTCTCGAGCCTGTGAGGAGTTCCGAGGGTTTGCCGCGCATCAAACAGCCCAAGGGATGTCCCGGCACCAAACCTGGACGCGGGATCTGAGCCGCTTTGCGTCCGGAAAAAAGGGGGGACAGTTGTGTGTTTTAGGAGAGTTATAAGTTGGGATCCAATGGCCATGCAACAGGAACCGAGAAAAACTGGAGGTACCACAAAAATACTGTTAAGGTCTATTTTTTAGGGCTAAATTTCAAGGGATATACCCGCAAAATATGGCCTGAAATATGGTACATTTACGTACCTCCATCCTGATGGATCCTGGAATTCCCATTGATCCAATGCAGTTCTTTAAAAAAAACAGAGATAAATTGCATAGGTTCTATCTTTTTGGTTGCAAAAAGATCTTCGAAACTGATGTTTTTGGGTGCTATGCATGCTATGCTAGTGGAAACTAATTGAGCTGTTGGGTGGGAGGATGGAATGAAAGATCTATAAAGGGGCTACTAGGCGACGGATGGCCCGAGAGCGTAGAGGAGCAGGGTCTTCTGTTGTTGGTATTGAGACACTATATTACAAGACAATATATTAAAGATCTATTATAGGCAGGCGATGAGAAGATGAGAAGATGAGGATGTGAGGATGAGAAGATGGGAAGATTTGAAGATTTGAAGATGTCATGTGAAGATGTCAAGATGTGAAAATGTTTGACAGACCCCCACTATTAGAAGAACCCTTCGCTCAAACGCTCTTGGGAAAAAGGGGCTAAAAATTGGGTGAGCTTATATCTATAAATGGTAAACAAAACACAAAACATGATCGTAGGATTGTTCTCAATATGGTCCATGTATGGTTTTAGGTACCTACGATTGGGTGAATTTTTAAGGGGCAAATAATGGTACCACGGAGCGTCTGAGATTTAGAACTGTGGCAAGTTCATAGGTTGCGAGAAGCTTCCGGACGTAAAAATGGTATTGGATATGACCCCATCAAAGAAAAGAATGGACACAAACTGTGTATTACGAGTAGCTAGACAATAGATGAATCGTCTACTTTTTTTATACTTCGAATGTTACGTAATAGATCCATGGGTTATAGAATAGATGGATATCTATAGATAACTGCTGTTTTAACCAGAAAGGCAAAATAATTGTGTATCCTTCTGTTGCCAGTCATCATTCATGGAGACACATCTGTGTTGAAGTTTCCAGTCACCAAGGCACTATGACATTGAATTATTGACATTCTCTCTGGTTCACGATGACTATATATATATATATTCTAATCTATCATCCATTACACCATGCAAACAACTTCCATATGTTTGTTCACATATCTATCTATCTATCTATCTATCTACCTATCTATCTATCTATCTATCTATTTATCTATCTATCAATCATAAATCAATAAGTGTATATATATTTATTTATATTTACAAACATACACCAATGCATTGGTCTTTCAAACTCAGCACCTTCTTTGGAGGAGAAGGCTTGCCGTCGGTGGATCTCCCACCTCGGCTGCCGTTGGTGTCCGGTGTCTGGGGAGTGCCGGCTTCTCGTTGTTGAAGTGGGCCGTGTTCAAAATCTCTCCATCAAAATGGTGATTTAATGGGGATTTAATGGAAAATAATGGGATTTAATGGTGATTTAATTGTGATTTAATGGTGATTTAATGGGATTTAATGCTGATTTAATGGTGATTTTAAGTGTGCTCACTTCAATTGATAGTGATGATTATTCCATTATACACTGGTTGGTTGAACACTGGTTAATAGTGATAATCCAGTTTTTGTTCTGGTTCAATGGTCCAATAGGGGAATCACTATTTATACTGGTTGGTTTATAGGAATTCCCCGTTTTTGGATTATTGTAATCCCCAATCTATTGGGTACTGTAGTTTAATCCCCGAAATAATCATCAACCAACAGGGGTTTTGAACACTGCTCAAGTGAGGTACTTAAGCAGCAAATACATGAAAATAACATTGTTGTAGATTAATCACCATTAAATCACCATTGGATACAATACTAACCCCACAGTTATGGTGATGTAATGGCGATTTAATGGGATCTATTTGGATGTCCTAGGCTTAGATGGGCTAAGTTGATATATGTTTTAGTGAGTCTTAGCCGGCAAAGTTGAGAGAACCCTATCTAATTGTGGCCAAATAATTACCATCAACCCTTGGTCATAGGTTAACCAACTTGTGGACATGGCTGTTTTCTGGTTAACCATACACTCATCTGTGCAAATTTAGTACTATTTCTACCATTGGAGTTATCCATAGATGGATACCACTGGATGGTATACCACCAAAAACTGCCCACTTCTTCAAAGGGATTATGTGCGAATTAACCATTGGATGGAATGGGCTAGTTGTTTTTCAAACCCATATGCTATGGTCGAACCAATACAGAGGCAGGTCGAGAGAAACCTCATTGTTTTTGGACCATTACTATCGTTGGAAATTGTTAATATCAAACATGGACCCTGTGACCATGATTGAAAAAACCTCTATCGTCACTGAGCACTATTATTGCTGCATATCCAGCATCTTAACAATTTGACCTAATCACAGCTTGGATATTGGGATGCTGACGGTGAATTGTTCACCAAATGAATAAGATGAACAAGTAATATAGTTCACCATACCCTTTGGTAATTTAACATAGCTATGGAAAATTGCAATTTATAGTTGATTTGCCCATTTCAAAAAAGTGTGATTTGCCATAGTTATGTTAGTTTACCAGAGGGTACGTTAGTTGGTCTATGCTGCCCCATCTGAGTATATATAGATCACCATATCATACCCCAGAGGAGTTGTTTGATGGCAAGATAACCTTCGATGACCTCACCGAAACCCTGTTGCTAGGAAGGCAGGACGGCCTGGGTAGGAAGAGGTAGCACATGGCTGTCCGTTTGTCCGCCGGACGCTATAGTTCGGATACAGTAACTAGACCACCTCTCCCAAGAACATGTCGAAAACTCAAAACATTAAATTTGATCGTTTTTTAGTCAAAATCCTATGACTAACCTGGATCAACAATTGGTCATATATAACTTAACACCACTATACCACATGATATTTATATCTTATTTAATATAACATGGTATAGTGGTATCTAAAATAATATAAGTATAATATGATATTTTCCCACAAGGTATTAGAAATTTAACACTATACCACATAGTTAATCCCATTTATATCACACAGTATAACACTTTTGTATATACCACATGTTATAACACTATACCACTGGATCATCATATAACTTATCTAATCCCATCCCCGGTTGATATCAACACCCTTAAAAATCAAATGGTCCAGGTGTAACCCATTTAAGGTTCCGAATAGATACATGCCAAATTGAAAAACGGAAACGTTTAAACGTTTACTAAGCATGTATCTATTGGAATAAATGCCGTTTAAAATAAATACCTGGTTAAAATCAAAATAAAAGGCATTTATTTGGCCAATGGAATTTAGGTTGCACATGGCTGCACCATGTTTTTAGAGAAACCCCAGCATGGGTATCTTTGCTATAGCTGAGTAAAACAACGTTATACCTAGACCCCACATGAACCCAAACACAAATTCTTTGCGACCCCCAAATGGCAGCGTTTGGAAAATTCTCTGGCAATACAACCACTGAGGGTCACAGGTTAGATCTCTCCCTCTTACAATACATTCACTCTGATGATATCACCAGGATGGCTGGTTTTATACCACCATTTCTGTTGGATGAAATACATGTCGGCAACATCCCATGTTGAAAGCCACTTCGTTCCCTGAAAATCTGGCTGGTTAACGGATTTCCCCATGGATAATCCGATCATCCCAAACAAAAAATGGGTCGAAAATGGCATCTGTGGATCTCGAAGCTCTGCCACTCGGCTACGTTCAAAGAATGATGTGAGGAAGGACTCAAGACACTGATTGTCCAAGCAATCACCAGTGACCGAAATCAAATGCAAACAAAGTGACTGCTTCGCTCCAGGAGAGCGAGCGCTGGAGAACTGATATAGTGCCGCGGACCGATTCTTTCCGAATCGGCAGTGACACACGACCTCTCTCGTCCGGCGTTGATTCATGAAGTCGAAGAGCCTCAGAAGCCTCAGATTCAAACGAACACGGCCAAGGCAGCACTGCGATTTTTTCCCCATCTGCCGTGCCAGAGCCCATACAGCAGAACGCAGAGGGCTGCGCTCCTGTTTTTGCCCCACCGACAGTGCACAACGACGGCTTGGCAATGCTTCTTGCAGTTGCTGAAGTCCAGCAACTCCAGGTGCAGCCATAGCCGTAGTTTTTGTGGACATCGTTTCCTGCGCCCACAACCAGAATTGGTATAGGGTAGGCTTCTGGAGGGGATTCTCACGTTCCTTGTCGATCAATTCCCAGATTTGGTGGTTGATTGCCGACAGTCCTTTGCCACACTTGAGCCTGGAGTGCACGGAGCGGATCTGCTTCAAAGCGTAGTCTTTCGACTGCAGAAGCTCCCCAAAGACAAGCTGGAGCACGTGGAAGGATTGTCATGATTGGCAAGCCCCGAAATCAAGAAATCAACATCAACCATCATCTATAGCATATTATAGCATCATTTAAGGCCAACAAAAACAATGTCATTATTGTATTGAAACCCCTGTCCATCTCTGGGTTTTCGCACATCGGCGTTCGACCTCCCAGCTTCCTGAGCCGCGGCGATAGACGTGGATCCAGGCAGCGGTGGTAGCCCCTACTGAGCTAAGTTGGTGGTGGGTTAGTCAACTAACGGATCTAATAGAGATATACCCTCTGGTAAACTAACATAACTATGGAAAATCACATTTTTCATGGGACAATTCACGAACTAAATGGTGATTTTCCATAGTTATGTTAAATTACCAAAGGGCATACTGTATATAACTACATATACTTACAACCAACTTAGCACCGACTTAGTAAAGCAAATAGACTCTATACTGTATATGGATCTTGGTATATTCATCAACTTAATCCCCCTGGATATATGATGATATATGGCATGTTTCAGAGGTAAAATGATGGACTGCACATGTGGTTAACCCTGGGGCCCTGGTCAACAAAGAATTCACAAACAATGAAACTATTAATTGTTGCCTTAAGTGAACATGTCCTACTGTATATCACATAAGGTCAAGAAGATATAAGGACATGAAGATACTCTTCCAATCACTGAAGGTGACATCGAATCGGCACCTAGAAGCCTCTCTTGACCTCAACAAAAAAAAACTATGCTTTAGCTTTAGCCTCTAAAAAAATCCTAACCTGGCTGTGCAATCCTAACCTTATCCTAACATCTCAAGCGGCTCAAGTGCTTTTTCTCCCCAATAGACCTCCGAATTTTCGGGGTTTATCCCATCCGTTTCAGCTGATTTGTTGACATTTGATTCCACATTGATTTTTCTCAGCTTCAAATGCAGCGCATCTCCAATGGGGAGAAACAAATGGGGATAGCCAGTTCCAAGAGATTCCTGTGATGTTCAGCGCCAAACATATTGAACATATCTGGCATCCCCTGAAAACAAATGGATTTCTTCACCAGATGGTAATGGTGATTTGACACTTTGCGAACTGGAAAATCACCATGTTTAGTAGGAAAATCATCGAGCAAATTGGGCTGTTTCAAAAGCTATGTCAGTTATGTGGCTCTTCAATGCCACGATTTTGTTCAATTCCCCTATCTTTTTTGCCTCCCCCATGTGCAGAGGTCAACGTTAGCAACCTTACCCTTCGACTTACCAGTTGGCTATGAAAAATGGTCCATTTACAGATGATTGACCTGGAATTTACCTGATTACCTCTTTAGAAGAGTGATTTTCTATAGCACACCGTTGCAAAACAAATGGATTTTCCGGTAACAAATGGACTCTATTTCCATGATTTTCTATACTTGAAGAGTGATTTTCTTTTCCGGTAACAAATGGATGCTAAACGAGAGACAAAGTCCGTTGCCAGCTTTGTCCAATGCTACACCATGGCCATTGTCAGCTGAGGATTTGGAGCTACCCAATTGTTGTAGAGTCCCATTCTAACTACCCTCTGGTTATTTAACATAGCTACGGGGAATGGCCCATTTACAGATGATGTTCCCAGCTATAAAGCTCCATTTATCATGGATTTACCATAGCTATGTTAAATAACCAGATGGTACATAAATTTGTCCAAACATATGGTGAAACACAATCCAATTCTCTATCATGGTTTCTCAGTGTCATTATTTGTCTCATTCTTTACTCCTATTCCTCGATTGAACTTGGTTATATCGCAATTTGATGAATTTCCCATTGTGCAAATCCCAAAAACAATGGTCAAACATATAATTGTAAATACATATTTGTCATGGTAGACTCATAGAACTAGCATATGTTTGTCTGGTTGGTGGTTTTAACCATCTTGAAAATATGAAAGTCAATGGGAAGGATTATCCCTTTTTTATTATGGAAAATAAACATGTTCCAAACCACCAACCAGTTGTTGTCTATATCCACGAATGCATTTGGTGGACTCCTCATTTGTTCAGGACATCAACACCTGGTTGGTGGTTGTATCCCAAAAGTATCCCAAGCGTCATGAAAAACCATAGATAAAGCACAGAAATAAACCATGAAGAGAACATTTTGTCACCAACCACCAGATTCCAGACATGGTGAGTTGAAAAACATCTATGGTTAAGTATGTTGGGATTAACCATAGATGTATCCTACTACCCTCAAACGTTTACATAACTATGGAAAATTATCATTTTCTAGCTGGGTAAATCCACTATTTCAATGGCCATTTTCAATAGCAAACTGTAACAAATTACCATAGGGTATATCATTAAATGACGCTACATCCCATTAAATCCCATTAAGCCCCCGTTAAACCATCAATTTTTCAGGAGACATCCCTTGCCAGGTGACGCGTAGAGGCAGAACTCCAAATCTGCGGACAAGGTCCAACTGGGGCGCCATGTCCTGGTATCGCTAGGCCGGTCGTTGAACGACACGAAAAGGGATCCGACAAGCAAAAAAAGGCGGGCTGTCTGGTGCTTTACTGGGGGCTACTGGCTTTTAGTGAGGATTACTGAGGCTTAATGCTACTGAGGCTTAATGCGGTTTAATATAGGCTTTGACCAACCAAAAACACTGTTTCAACATGGATTTGACATTACTCATGCCTTGAACTACTACTGCTTCAAGGTAAACACAAATTTCTACAAGACACCTCCTTTTGAAAGCCAAACACCAACTTTTACGGGAATATAAATCGACACTCTTCCAATGCCAACATAAATAAATATACTTGCATGTGTGTATGTATATAATATACAGGATGCCTCCCCAAGGAACAACTTGGTTTATATACCCCTAACTAAAGAATATATATGTGTATCTTCAACAAATCCTAATCATCGTCGGTGTCGTCCTTGTTTCCAGAGATTCCCTGAAGCGTATGTCTATGCTATAGCTCGTCTGACCAGTTCTTGCCCACTGGAAACACACGCAAGCTTTCAACTCATTCCGAATTTTGGCCATATTTTGGGGGGATATTCCCTTACATAGGCCTTACATGTCTTATATATGGTAGGTACCTCCAATAAATCGGTTCCTGAAATTACCATTGATCTCTGAACAGTTCCTGCCAATGGTCAAGGTCTACCAACAAAAGGTCAGCTATGTCTTGCTTCAGGCGCCCAAGCTTGGATTTGCTGGCAGCAACTGTGTGGCAACGCTTACGCAATGCTTCAAAACCATTAGCCCCAAATGGCAGCAATATATCCCAAGTCTGGAAAAATGTGGAATACTGACTATTGCAGACTAAACTAACCTCTTCCCCCCAATATTAAACATCCCCAAAGCAAGGTTTAGTAGAGGATAAAAAGACATGTCTGGGACCACAAAAGTCTGGGTGTTTAGGTTTAGGACATAACATGATGTTCAGAAATATCTCGGCTTCATAATAAGGAAGCATCTTTGCTGCCACGAGAAACCAATGAACACTGGCGTGTTCCCACACTGGGTCGTACTTTTGGAAGACACCCTGGGCAATCCAGGATCCAACATCAGTGCACAGGTGGAGCGCAATACACAAAGCCGCGGACCTGGCATACCATGGCCATAAAGACAGAAGAAAAATCAACCCAGTCCTCGGAATGTAAATGAGGCTGGAACATGCTGGAACTAGATTATTGCGCGGTGCTTTTGACAGCGTTTCTGATTTCATTTGCGGCATTGTCATTTCATTGGGAGCAATTGCTCAACCGTTGGTGAGTCACTGCAACTGGGACAATTTTCAAGCTCGGGCGACGGTCAAGCCCACACGGCTGTTTCATTCGACGAGACTCTCTGACAACATCTCGTGTGACAAAAAAAACGCAGCTGGCTGAGCTGGCTGCAGGTGTTGCTATTACACAATCTTTTTAGATTGGACGCCGTCACAGCACCTGTTGATTTTCCAGTCATACTCTAATGTCAGAATTGCATGTGAGCCATGCCATTGCCAAGCGCAATGGTTCTTGCGAAAGTCAGGTCAGTCCTGCAAACCATAACGCGCCAAGCACTGATGTTCCATCATAATGCTTTGCTGGTTTGGAGTGCAAAGGATCGAGGGATGATACAGTATTCGTGTCTATCCATTACAACTATTGTTAGTTGGTTATGTCCCCATTTTATCACCATTTACTGTCTGGTTGGTGGTATACCTACCCCCTGAAAACATGAAAGTCAGTTGGGATGATTATTCCCCATATATGGGAAAATAACAAAAGAAAACAAACCACCAACCAGCTGTAATAGTTGCTCATCAATTCCTATCGGGACTAAACGTTGTTCTATGAAATAAGTTTATTCCGTGTACCATCATAAACGCACGTATATCATGGTATATCCATATGCCGATAATATCTGGAAATCAAAAGATAGATAGATAGATAGATAGATAGACAGACAGATAGATAGATAGATGGATAGATCAATAGATAGATTAAACAGATTAATTGCGTAATTATCTAATCTGAATTAAGGCCTTTCCCTCTAACCAAAGTGGTCTCGCAGAGATAACCAACTCGCGGATAAGGTCGAATCTGTGGCCGTTTGGGGATGATTCTATTCCAACTCGCGATGTCCTCTGCGATATATATATATAGACATAGCATATATATATAGACATAGCATATATATATTATATATGTATATATCTATCTATATGCTATATATATATAACTATATATCTATATCTATATCATCTATATGCTATATATATATAGCATATATATATTTATGTTATATATCTAGATCTGTGTATATATGTATGGGTATATACTTATATGGTGTGTATATATATATATATATTCTATGTACTCACCACGAGATGTCCTCTGCGCTTCACTTGCTAGCCTCACCGTGACCTGACCGGTTTCTTGTCGTGGAGTCGGGATCAAGATATGACTCAATTGGCTTTTAATCTAGCCATTAAGAAATGGAAACCGACGCAAGCAACGACTCAATTGACCCATAAAAATACACAAAAAACATAAAACATCATCTGGTTGGTGGTTTTTCGCCACCCCTGTGAAAAATATGAGTTCGTCAATGGGAAGGTTTATCTTTTTATGGAAAATAAAATTCATGTTTGAAACCACCAACCAGTCATGGGTGTTTGCGGCAGTACACCAAGTTTGGAATGGTCGAAATTCAGAGTTTCCACCATACAGGAATTCATCATTCCCCGAAATGTGGCGGAGAAATAAATTTAAAAACATATTTGGGGGTTTATAAACCAACTATAGGATCAATGTTAACTATGACCCCTGACTATATTCCCCAATTTCTCACCAACAAGGAAATGTAATTTCAAATGAAACTGCTGGGAAACCTCTAGCATTTCTTTCGTATAAACCAATAATCATGGGGTTCATCCACAAAAATGCTGAGTCAGCCATGATCGAAACAGAAAATTATGTTCTAAACATATGGGACCCTCAATCACAATCAAGAATAAAGATACTAAGATATTCATCAAACAACTGGATACTCTCTGGTAATTTAACAGTTGCTATGGAAAAAACAACATATTCATAGCTGAATGATGTTAAATCATAGAACTAAGCCATGTTCCAGGGGTCATTTTCAGACTCAGTGGGTCACTTTTTGCCACCCCAATCCCAACGATTTGGGCGAAGCTGGGAAAGGGAAACAACCCGGTTTATCACTCATGTGTTGCGAAAAGAAAACAAAAAAAACACGACTTCACCACATTCTGTCACAAATTTGCTGGGTAAATCGGTAAATCTCTTCATTTCCACCATTTTTTTGCTGGCTTAAAGTCAAGTGTCCCAATCATTGTGTAGGTGAAAATCACAAATTTCTTACCCAGATGTCATTGAAAAAAACAACATGATACAAGAACTCCATAACAACTTGGATTTGACTGAAAATACGGTTTGATTGTTTAAACTATGCTTTCAATGGTTTTATGTGGTTATTCCCTCACATAGGCCTTATATATGCCTTATATATGGTAGGTACCTCCAATAAATCGGTTCCTGACATGGCCAGGAAGATTATTTCCCATGAAGTTGGGATGATTGTCGGTCAATGTTCGACACCTAGGATTGATGATCCTTGATGTAGTTTGTATTCATTCAGTTATTTCACTAAAAGATATCTCACGCATTCCCCAATTAAAAGTGGTCAAGGTGAATCCCTCATGTCCCATGATATCAGCATATTCCCGTGAAAACTTTCGTGATATCACCACTTTCAGTGGTCTAATCACCATTACCCTCCGGTAAACGTTTACATAACTATGCTTAAAAACACCATTTTCGCGCTGGGTAAATCAACTATTTCTATTGTCATTTTCCATGGCTATGACCTATGAACAATGGCCATTTTCCACTTTGCAAACTGTAAGCGATCGCAAATCGCCCCGCCTCTGGAGCTGCAGCTTCACAGAAGTCTTCAGCCAAGATTTCAGGCATGGTGGTGGAAGAAAAATCGCTGGAACACCTGCGGGATGCTGGAACACCACGTTCTAAAAAGAGGTGGATTTCTTGTGGCTAAATAAGTATCCAATGACATTATATGGATAGTATATGCTTTTACATGTCTGGTTATATGGTTCATAGTTTACCCAGTAGTATATAGTGGATATGATAGTGTGTATATATATATATACATATAGTGGATTGTAATGGATTATCGATGGTTGGTTCATGGTGTCTATGGTCTTATTGGTATAGCACATGTCATTGGTCTGGATTCACCCAGTGATGTTTGCTGGTGTATCAACTCCAAAAAGACTATAGTCATAAGTACAGTATCATAAATCATGGTGAAATTGGAGTTCTAAATCAACTTAGCTATCGAGAACGGGGGCACCACGCTGTGGTAATAAATCCTGGCAATGGAGAACCCCCGGTAAGTTTCATTGGGGAATGTTCCCCTGCCACGTCTGATCACCAGAGGGTAACTACATGTCATGGATATTTTATGAAATTTAAGCATAAACAATAGGGATTATCATTGGGATATTGCGGATTCATCATCAACAATAGGAGTTTTTACGCAGGATTCATAATCCCTTCATACGCAGGGAAATGATTTGAACATTACCAAATCGATTGCTATTAATCCCCGCATCCCGGATGAAAAATCGTCGGATCATGGTGAACCAATGGATAAGACTTAAAAAAAATGAAGCATTAATGGGTAATAATGGCTGATAATATGTTGTAGCATTTTTTTATGACATTTTTTTATGACACAGTATGTTCATAGATTGATGACCCCCTTTCATGTCCTGGAGCACCCTGCTGAACAAGAGAACTGCATAGAATTGCGGCACATCAAGAACGATATGGGGCCCAAGGCTGGAATAGCTAAGTTGGCGGAAATTTCACAAGATTCACTGTTGGAAAAAATTGTCAGATCATAGTGATTATAGTTTATAGCCATATTTAGATCATAGTGATGAAATAACCATAGTTCCAGAGGGTCACATAGACCAATAGACATCCCGTCAAGTTTTGGGCGACCACCTTTGGGAAAATCATGTGTAAACGGCAGGATTTGTTCATTGGTTTTAACCATTAAAATGTGCACATGAAAAAACGCGTTGAACGAATGATGTACCTAGATATGTTGGGCAAAGCTCCGGACTTTAAGAAGTACTGGTTTCAAGATATGAGAAACACATTTTAGGGGGAGCCACGTTTAATCTTCAATCTCTAGAATACCTTTTTCAAAAAATACTTTACCTTCCCCAAAATCTCGGACGATTTTGGGGGTAACCCCATTTGAGGAACCCCCCCTACAATGTGGTGCCCCCTAGATAGCTAAGTTGCCTTAGAAGTGGCTGAATTCTATGGTTTATAGTAGATATAACTACAGTTAATGGGGTTTATAAACCAACTTATAACTAGGGGGCACCACTTTGTATATATATATATTTATATATATATATTTTTTAATTAATATTCATATATATATATATACATACATATTGTCATATACGTGATACTCCCCTCACTGAGCTGGCTGTTGTGGTGGATTGAAATAGGACATCCGGAAAACCCAAAAGAGAGATGGGATGGGGTGAAAAGCAAAACAACATTTTCCAAACCAAATCAGCAACTTTCAGTACTTGGAGGCTGGAGGCAATGACAGGGAACCCCCAAAAAAACAGGTCTGAATGGCTCCACTTTTTTTGAGCCCCAGTCGCATGTCAACCACCGAGAAAAACATCAGCTTTTCAATGTGGAGGGTTTCTAAGTCATGGGGGTACCCAGATATTGTCCTAAATTAAATTAAACTATTTTAGTGTTGAAACCCAGAGGTTTGGGGTACGCCATTTTAGGAACCCCCCTTTACTTTGTTCGCTTGACAAGCGTTGGCACAGCCAAGTGGTTATGTTCACTGAGACGACGGGCAATGTGGGTTTGTCTGAAAATATGGAGGTTTCCTAAAATGAGGCAATCCCTAAATCATCCATTTGATTTTCGGGTTTTCGACTATAAACCACCCAGCTATTGTGGTACCCCCATGACTATGGAAACCACCAAATGTTGTCCAATCCCAAGAATGGCGCGCCTGCAGGCCCATAAGGGGTACACAATTCTATGAAGCTCGCCGCCCTGCGATGACGTGCAACGGCTGGGAAAATGATGGCCAATAAGTGGGGTATAACGGTAAAACTATGGTTTAATGTGGGTAAAACAAAAATAAACCATCACCCAAATCACCATCAATAGATGTTCATATATTATTTTAGATGTTAATCACCATAACTAGATGTTCATATACTATTTGAGATGTTAATCACCATAAATAGATGTTACGGGTACTGTTAATGTTCATATATTATTTTATATCATGTAAGCATAGCTAGCGAAGAACCACTCTCTCACGGGGTTCACAAGATTTCACTTGTAAAGGCTTCACAGTGATGAAATAACCATAGTTAGATGGGGTAACACCAACCAAAGATGTTACGTTTTTTTTCGGGGCAGGGCCCAAAGAAATCTTCGTGCTCTTTTCCTCAAACTTGGAAAAATATGGGGAGAATTATGAGAATATCATCTGTAACATCCTAGTTTTTCCAAGCTTTCCGGCATCTTTTTTGGGGGTTGCGAAAAACAGTCATCCCTAAGAAGGGAAATCCCTTCGTTGGTCATCACCTGTTACTGGTATAATCATACCCAAAAAGGCTGAACCTATGTGCCAACTTGTGACCATGGCACATATTTGTAGCTGATTTAAACTCAAATACCTTTGAACAAATGAAGTTGATACCCTGAAGATTCAGCCTTCTAATTACTGTTTAGTTGCTTAGATACCCATGAACATGGTGAAGCAAATGCCATTTCAACTCACCATTCTCCGAGGTGATTTTGGTTTAAGGTGGTGCTCCCAAATGCTTAGTTATGTTGCTCAATAACTAGGTGAGTTCTATGGTTTGTGGTATATGCAGTATACATAATTCCATCCCCATAATATTAAACATCCCCACTCTATGGTCCTAATGTTGTGTAAATCCTCCTCGAAACCATGGTTTTGTCACTGGAACCGCACCATCTTTCAGGACTCAAATGCATCACCAAAAACACATGTATGTTGAACGGCACTGGAAAGCATCCCACCATCAAATTCCAAGGAGGGCTTTGAAGGCATTAATAAACCCATAGGCCTATAGTGGATTGGCAACATTTTCCTTGGTGGTAAATGTTAATCCCCTGCGTTTCACAAACTTTGTGGATCTTCGGACGTGCTAATTCAATCCATTTAGCACCGTCTACAGTAACTACATGCCAAGTTTTGGTGCACAATACACAGCTGGCATCATGCAAACGAATTTGGTTCAACTTGGATTTGGGGGTGCCGGATCTCAAAGATGTTTGTTTAAGACAAAGGTTTCACGCGAAATAAATGCACTCAAACCATTGGTTCATCACGTGCTAACATGATATGAAATAACACCATACGAAAATACACACAATAACTCACCAATATTTCAGCAGTCCAGGGTGATAAAGCAATACTTCACACAAATAACACCTGGATAACTGGATGGCAACTTGGATTGTCCAGCCGCATCTCAGCTCAAATTCACTATTCCGCTGAACATTTAAACATGTGTTATACATTTTTGGAATGATATAGAATCCCTGTTTTTGTTTGGTTCATATCGCCTTCTTATAAAATTTGATAGATCTACCATGCTCCAACTCGCAAACTGGTGTACTGTCCGCCCTTCAGATTTTGGGGTGATTCGTTGACTCACCGTCACAGATATGTTCACAGGTTCAATTATCCCGTTCTTATTATATTTGATAGATCTACCATGCTCCAACTCGCAAACTGGTGTACTGTCCGCCCTTCAGATTTTGGGGTGGTTCGTTGACTCACCATCACAGATATGTTCAATTGAAAAAACAAAAACTAACAATCTGGGTGGGGCCTTGGTAAAAGAACATGAGCACATAATTAAATAAACGTGTGGCATAAATAATGCGTCTTGTCTCCAAACACCACCCAGTTTCTAATTCATGCAACATAGTCACCGGCAATGTCCATGTTGTTGGGGATAACTTCCCATTTGACGCACCGTTTTTTTTTCGAAATAGTTTTCCATGAAAAACAACTAGGTTTTTTGCTAGTCATTTTTCCGGTTCATCCTCCAACAATTACCCATTGACCTTTCCAACGGGGTCTATCCACAAATATGCAACCAATCCCGTTCATTTCAAACAACATTTTATTCGGATGTTTTTTGCTGATCTCTTTGTTTGCCGGCACTGCGTTCAGTCAAGTCTGTTTGATGTCAACGAAAAAAACACATTGCTCACCTTACCCTTCAAACATCAAACAGATGGGGCATGGTCATTACCCATTAGGGGGTTCTTCCATTTGCAGGTGAACCACTATTCTTTGACTCATGACCATTCCTTAGTGTGGAAATAATAAGTCAAATAATAATGGTTAATGGAAACTATTATGTTAACATTATGTAACCACATATACCCTCTGGTAAACGTTCACATGACTATGGAAAATTACCATGCTATTAATGGGAAAACTCACTATTTCTATGGCCATTTTCAATAGCTATTTTGGCAAAACCAGGGGGTAAACATCATATTACCACTTTTTTGGCCATGCATTTCTTTGAAAGCGCAACGCAGCTGATATATTTTGAACATCGAATCAACGAAGCAACAAAATCCCATACTCGAACGCAGTTGATACCCTCTGGTTATGTCAAACAGTTCGCTATTGAAGCCATGGCCATAGAAATAGTGCATTTAACCGTTGAAAATTGTGATTTTCCATTGTCTTTTGTTAGTTTACCAGAGGGTACCAATTAATGTCCTATATCCCCACAGAAAAAATCAAATTAAACCTATTAAAGAAAATTGTTAAATGGAATATCACGGAATATCTTCCAACTTTTGACCGTGGCACCACACATTTGGGCTTGTCTTGGAACAAGGTGCCCTCTTGAACTATGTTTTTTGGTGATACCTCATTTTTTGACCCACCCAACTGTCATATCAAGTTGCTTAGTTATATCATACCCCTTTATATATACCCATTGTATGCCAAATGGGCATATCACGTTCGTCTTTTACAAACCATTTGGTGTTTTCCTGAGCAACGGAGGGTTCCACCCAAATCATCCAAGTCATGTATGACCAGTTTAATTTTTGCCCTCTGGTAAACTAACATAACTATGAAAAATCACCATTTCTCATGGGCAAACTCACTATAAATTGCAATTTTCAATAGCTATGTTAAATTACCAGAGGGTAATATTAAAAACCTGTGGCTTAAGAACCACCCATAATATATAGCTGCAAAATTCATCATATTTTTTCCGTTCCTGGTTGATCTACCCCGTGCATTCCATGATATCCGGATTATATCCTCTTATGTAAAAATCATTTTTTCCAAGGAACATGAATGAACTTTGGCAGAGTTGAGCTCTGCAGGCGGTCTCCGCTCCAGAACATGACCTTGGTTTTGTGGTTTTGTCGCCGCCATCATGTGTTGTTTCCCTGGCATGGGAACATACTGTTGCAAAATCCTGCACCGGTCGGGTAAAATGTTCATCCCATTGAAATCTCATATTCATAGTTACCGATAGTTACCGACGGCTGCAGGTTTTTCCTATTTTCCCAGAATATGTTGAAGAAATAATAAACAAGCGGGGTTGCCCCCCATTGACTTCTTAGGTAATGTTAATTTGTTTATGTTTACCGGAATGGTAACTAGTGCGATCTACCTACCATGAACCCTTTTTAGTGGAGTTATGTTTGCCAACTAAGTGTGGGCACCACCTTGAACATAGTAACTTGATGGGGTAAAATACAAGTCTTGATGGGTACTTTTAGGGTTTATATATAGGAAAAAATGTGGGGCACATGTTCGACCCCAAGCCGCTGGGAGTAAGACAACCTCATTTTCAAGTTTCATGTACCTGCAGTCTTGCAGTAACTGACAATCCCTGAACCCAGAAATTCCTTCTTGTCTTCCAAGCACAGTCCCCGGTTGGTCAAAAACTTCTGGCAAGCGCCGCGTCTTCAGTTCCAAGGCCAACTTCAAATTGTTTTTTTTTTTCACCGGGCACTCATGTTTGCTGTAAATCCTCTGCCATGTCGGCCTTTCGGTTTGGGGTGCCTTTCAAGGTGGCGTAATGTGTCGCAAAGTCGAAGCAACCCAACACATGCACCAAATGTAACACACACGTGCTTGTTTGAATCTCAAACGGTGACATTTCTTGTCCACGCAAAGAACACCACGCAGTGGCAATCCCACTGCCAAAGCAGTTTTCCAACAACAACGGTCTTACAAACGCGGATTGGGGGAATGGATGGCAGCATTGTTTTCTGAAAACCAACACGGATCCATGCCAGCGCCTTTTGCTAGTCTTCGCTTCTAATTTTCGCCGGATGGAATGTTGCATGTTAAAAAATTGTGCATATAAAAAAAAATCGGCACGATTTGAATCCTGCTCTGGTTCAGAACTCCAGCAGATCAACATGCAACGATACGCGTAGCGCCTTTTTTTGGGGCTCTGAGATGTCATTTTTAAGTCCTTTAAGGTGCCGGTGTTAAGAGCACATCTACAAAACCACAATGCCTATAGCTTCATGGTTCTACACTGATCAGCAAAATGTGCCCAGCACACTGGTTTTGTGAACATTGCCAGGCTAAGGCCTAGAAGGAAAAAAAACGAGTCTGTTGAAGGATGATCTCTCTGGGAACTGCGCAGCGCACATGGTGATTACCTAAAATGATGGTATACTGAATAATCAGAATCAAACAAAATAAGATCATTTCATATCATTTTAATTTTATCGAACTTATAACCTGGGGGCCCCCCAATTTTAGGAAGCCCGTATGTATATATATAAATATATATATATATATATATATATATAAATATATATATATATATATATGAAATATATATGATAGTTCTGTATACGATGTTGCAACCAGCCGGTACCGGCGGCTTTCCAACTAACAAGACACACCAGGGCTGCAAAGTGAAGGTGGTTTGTGATACGATCGTCGTGAAATAACGGGCCTGCGGGGGGAAGGCAAGCGAAAACAAATTATACAGCGCCAAAAACAGTTTTGAGATCCACGTTCAGAAGCCCGTGTCTGTGCCCTAACCATCCACCTATGATGATAGGTCTGGCAAAAGGATATAGATGCAATCTCGGGTCCAGAGATGTCCGTTCAGGTCGTATAGCCTGTCTCTTCCAAGTGCGCAGTCCCCGTGCAAAATCATGGTATATAATAAGAGATGATGTGCAAAATACGTCACCAAAGAAAATCTTTCGGGACTCAGCTGAACAGTTTCCAAAATGCATTGTCGCTAGGACCGTTGACTATTTGTTTGGATCGAGCAGCTTGAGCCCTTACCCCATCCAATATGGAGTATATGGATGTGTCGAAAAATGGGTATCCCCATAAAGTGGCAGAAATTGATGGTGAACGAATGGATTTAGGGGCACACTATTTTCAGACAAACCCATATCCAGGCAAAAGGTATTCTTTACTTCAAAAACCATGGCCAATCTTAGATACCATGCAAAAAAAAAAAAACTTAGCTGGTGAACGTAGACAATCCCTCTGATACCAAAAGACTCAAGGATTAAAGTGCCCGTCCGTTCGATTGACCGTTCAAAACCGTCCACAAGCAAGTGCTTTATCCGTTCATCAAGCCTCGTCGCGATCTCGGGCGCTCGCGATTTTTGGGACTTTTTGGGGATAGAACCAGCAAAAGTGGGGGCTTCATCAAGAAAACCGTGTATTATCATCTGGTTGGTGGTTTCAACCCCTCCGAAAATATTAGTCAATTGGGATGATTCTTCCAAATATATGGGAAAATAAAAGATGCTCCAATCCACCAACCCAGTCATGCATTTCCTGAAAATATCTGATGTATTATCAACAAAACTGTGCATGTATTTCACATTATATTTCACCCAGAAAACCATGAAAATGGGATACCAAAAAAAAAACTTACTGGTGCTTAGTAGGGAAATGAGGGAATGATCCATAGTAACTATCAACAATCATCCCAGCAACCCCCAGCAACCTATCCATTCCCTACTACAAAGTGGTGCCCCCCAGTTATAAGTATGTTTATAAACCCCATTAACTGTAGTTATATCTACTATAAACCATAGAATTTAGCCACTTATAAGGCAACTTAGCTATCTTGGGGTTCTCACATTGTACTAAGCACCAGTAAGAAAAGCTGGGGTTCTCTGGTTGGCCGCCGTGCTGGGCCAAGTCGCTGGTCACTTCGTATTGCCACGTTCGGTCTATGTCGGTTTTTTGTGACTGACTACAGGATACTGTAGATTTACTATGGTTACTAGATCTGGTTGGTGGTATACCTACCCCTCTGAATATATGAAAGTCAAATGGGAGTAGTATTCCCAATATATGGAAAGTCATACAACTCATGTTCCAAACCACCAACCAGATGGTTACGATGGTGATTATCATAAGAGTTTTGACCCCAAAACCACCGAAGGTCGGTTTTTTTTGGAGAGGGTGGTGCTGCGAGCCCATCGGTCAAATGGTGTCTGTAATATTAAAGTCTTCAAATTGGGGGTTTCTTAAAATGTTGTATCCATGTGTATCCCCAAGTCACTACAGTTATGGCCGTTTACCACTTGTAAAAATGCTGATAACTGGTTATAAATGGTATTATACATTCAGTAAATGGGGCTATAAGTACTTAAAATTGGCAAACGGCCTGAACTGTATGGTTGTTTTAACACGAAGTCATGGTCATGCATGACTTGGATGTGTAATCTGGTACCCGCATGACTTGGGAAACCTCCTAATATTTCCTGAGAAGACAAGTCCTGGTTTTAGGGATGGAATTGCCATTGGATCTACCCGGTAAATTCACACTTTGCGACTGGACAATGGCCCAGTTCTCGATATAAAAATGCGGATTTGTTAATAGCTCTGTTCAAGTAGCAGCAGGTAAAAATTGAGGTCTTCCCTCTTCCAAACTGGATATTTCAATATTAGTCATTACCCACCTTCAACGCGAATACCCAAATCAATATCTTTTCATTTGAGGTATTTACTTTGCTGCAACACCCCACTTCAAGCCCTGGATCGTAGTCCCAATGGCCCAACACGGTTCGATTATGATCAAATCGCAATGGTTCTGCTTAGTACATTGCCTGCGTATCGTACGTACCTTCGGTTGATAAATTTTAACAAATCCATTTAAATCCACTCAAGAACTGGTTTCTGCCATTGAGCGAGACCAAGCATCATCGGCAACTGCTTATTGTTTACACACGTTATAATTGTTATACCTTCGTTTGACCATCTGGCCAGGCCCAAAATCGAGCCCTGGTTATCAAGATTATATACTGGTTACTCAACATAGCCATGGAAAAACACAAGAAATCATAGGTAAACAATCATCATAAATCATTTATATTACTTGGGGATTGTCAATAAAGCTATGTTAAATAACTAGATTATACTTTTCTTGGGAACGCACGATTCTTGTGGCTTACGGCTTTCGAAAGTGTGAAGCTTCACCAAAGATTTTTCGTTGTGCAATACGTCCCCATCCGTGACCTAGTCTTAGACGTCTTAGACGACCGAAACTTCATTCTTAGTTGATTTTTCACCCTCCAGCAGGCAAACATTCTCAACAAAAAAAATCTTCAAATCCCCATGGAAACCATGAAATCCCGATATCACCCTTCTTGGGTACCCGCACCCAAGGGGCGTCACCATGGCCGCTGTGACCTCGCCTGGGGTAACTCGTAGCTATGTCAATAGTGCAGCCCTAAACCCAATGGGGAATCATCATTTTGAATGGAGGATGCCCATGGATGTCCATGGTGTATACCTCCAATGGAACCATCATTTTACCTTCAGTAACCAACATTTAGCATTGGGAATGTGGGTTTGATATGGAGGTATACCTCCAATTTGAGAACGTGGCTTTGATATGGAGGTTTGATATCATCATCATTTTGAGAATGTGGGTTTGATATGGAGGTTTGATATCATCATTTTTTTGAGAATGTGAGTTTGATATGGAAGTATACCTCCAACTTGTACCCAATGTGTTTTTTTTCTGAAAATGGGGCATACCTCCAATTACAGTCATGTCCCCTGTTTTTGATGAATTTACATGGCTATAATTGGAGGTATACCCCATTTTCAGACACATCCATGGTTTAAAACCAGGCTCACGAATGGTTGTAAATGAGGTTATATATGGTTGAAATTGGCCATTTACTAGTCATAAATTGTTATACATGTCTGTCAATGAGGTTATCATTCAAGAAATGGGCTGACTTACTGACTTATAACTGGTAAAGGGCCAGAACTATATGGAATTGGATGGGCTATTTATGTAATTCAATCAATTGTTGAAATTCCATATTGTGGGGATATTCCAGAATGAGGAATATGATAAGAATATATAATATTATTGGTTACTAATATGGGATAATAGTGAGGGAGATGTGTATATATATATAATATCAAGTTGTAGGAATATGGGGTATTAAATGGGAATATCTTATTTGAACACGTATGGAATATCTTATGAAAGTGTAGTGGGAATATCATGGAATATCAACCTGAAACACATGGGATAAACGATAAGGAATAAATGGGATAATCATGGGATAATAGTAAGGGAGACAATACCCTTTTGTTGTTTAACATAGCTATGGAGAATCACCATTTTTAAGAACTGTAAATCATCAAACAACATCTATTTCTATGGGCCATGGCTTCCATGGCTATGTTAAATATCCATGGCTATGTTATGCCCAATGGGATAAGACAAATTCTTAACTCCAATAGGAGTTTATGATGGGATGATCATGGAGCTATCGGTAGGTTTACCAAACGAGTTTTGCTACTTTTTCAACATCTTCAAGGTGGTCTCGCATTGGTTTTGTAGGTTACTTTGCTGGTTTAAAAACCCATCAACATAGATAGATATATATATATATATATATCTCCCTATCTATCAAACCCGGAGGTTTCCGTTTTGTCATGGGGGTATCCCTAGTTCTCATCCATTTTAGATTGGGATTTTCCGTTATAAACCCAAGAATATATATATATATATATACATATCATCAACATATAGATCTATCTCTAACCTAAGATAAAACCTATATTACATCAACCCATTCTTTTTTTTCCCATTCACAGATCCATATGGAAGCCATTTTCTCCCCAGATTTCATCCAACGGGCGTTGGGCGTTTCGGCCTGTTGGAAGTGGAAGAAACGATGCCATGCTGCTCTGAGCATTCCCACCTTGTTCCGACGGTGCTGTGATCGGAATCGCGGACACTCAGAATCCGGGTGCGTTTAAAAAAATGAATAAAATATAGAAAAATAGAAAGAAAATTATGAAACATGGGTCATTAAATGTCCCCATTGAACATCACCCAACCATGAATGGTATATGGTCAATGCCATGGCTACTATAAGGTGATGTCCAATATACCCAAAATGGGATAGTTACAAACAAAATTGTTAAATATCCATATAGAAATGGATAATAAATAATATATCTATCATAATAAAATGTAGATATCATAGATATATAGACAAACTAATAAAAACTATCCATTATAGATAGGGTAATCTATAACCATTCTAGGTATCTGATAGGGTAATATAAATATCAGGGTACTATGAAACATTATCCATTATAGATATATAAATATGATATATTTGATATCTAAAATAGATAGGGTAATAGATGGTAATAAATAAAACCAGCTATGTCACTAGATGGTTTGTGTTGGTGATATATGGTGATATCTCGAACTAGTATTCATGGGGTTTTAAAAACAATTTCCAATTTCACGATGGTTTTTGTTGGGGGTTATAAACCAATAAACAAAACGTCTGGGGGGCACCACCTTGTACCTGATGGGATTGTAATGGGATAAACCATCAACCAACAAGTCATTGTAAGTTGAGAATTGGTGTATCCTGTTACCTAAGAGTTACCAACTGGTTCAGGATTTCTTCCATCGAATCCACTGCACCTTGTAAAAAACATGGTGATCTAACCAACAAAATGATGGTATAGTGGGGATATCTTGGGATATAACTGGGATTCTATGGATGAGATATAATTAGGGTTGCTCCAGCCCATGGGCAAATGATATCTACAAGGGAGTTGATCATCTTACCTCACATTCATACCGCGAACAAAGATAAATATTCATTAGTACAACAGTGTTGGCTACAAAAAAAGTGGAGATATACCTAGACCCTCACCCCTCACCCCCAGAACAATGCGTGTTTACCATTGTCATTTGAGGTATGTTGTAATATTCAGAGATACCCCTAAACGTTAATAACATGTGTCCAAAATCATGCCATGATACAAGAAATGCTAGATTACATCATTAAAACTCACCAGTATGTGATAGTTCTTTTCACCATATGTCCCATTCATCATATACTTTCCATACTTTCAATATCCGTATTCTAATTTCCATAATTCCCTATGGATCCAAACACTGTCTGAGAAGGTACTTAACCCCCTAAATCATACCCCAAAGACTTCGTAATAAGGTACTTGGATCCATAGGGATTGAGTATATCAGTAAATCATATCCAACATACCCTCTGGTAATTTAACATAGCTATGAAAGTGGCCTGTTTATAGTTGATTTACCTACTAAAAGTGGTGATTTTCCATCGTTTTTTGTAGGTTTACCAGAGGGTAAATCGAAAATCCTATTGGACTTGATGAACTCTAGAGCTACAGCAGCCAGCCGCGGCTGCAAAGCCTTTTTGGGCTGCACGACTAGTTTTCGCAACTCCCCAGACAGAAAAGTTGAGATCTTGCAATTTTTATGGACACATCATCGGGCTACTATCCTGGTTTCAGACTTTTCGGCATCTTTTTTGGAGTTCATAGATCCATATATCCCTGAATAAATCCCAATGATATCCAATGAAAAAATACCCGTGAATCTCTGTTAAATATATGATTCACAATTATTATATATATATATTCAGCAAATAGTGATGGGTTTTACCTGGTGATAGCATATATATATATATTCTTTATCATGGTTTATCCCTATAAATATATCTATAATTATATACAATTAATTATATATATATATATATGAATATATATATATATATAAATATAAAAAGAATGGTTTACTTTTTACACTGGTTGGTAGTTTCACTCCCTCTGAAAAATCATGGAGTTCGTCAGTTGGGATCATGAAATTCCTATATGGAACGACATAAAAATATATAAAAATCCATGGTTCCAGTCACCACCAGCCAGTAGATATCTTCTTTATCATGGTAAATCCCCCGGTTTCTCCGATGCTTTCTCCGCACCCTCCCGGTCTCCCGTGTCTCCGCACTGCACTAAGATGTGGTCGCCCACTTGGAGCTGCTGCTCCGCTGCCCAGACGCGCTCCTAGCCCCGGGCGCTACGGGAAAATTGGATGATTTAAGCTACGGAAAACTTGGGAATTTCTATTCCGATGACCACGATATGCCACTGCACCACAGAAACATGCAGGACAAATGACTTCCAGGACTGATACGTTGATCATCCTCCATGACCACTTCCCAGCCATCTGCGACACTTGTGTCACCCGAGGCATTGGCACTTGTCACAGCCCAGGCACTTTCTGCCACAGCAGCGATCCCTCCACTGCGATATGCACGCTGCATGCGACACATGTGCGGTGAAACACATGACCACAGGGCAAAGCCTCGACCTGCTCCCCAGGCTTGAGGGGGTAAACGATGATGAATATTCCAGCACCATGGAGTATATGGGATTTGAAAACTCTGTGATGATTTAAGCTGGACATTTGAGGATTTGGATGAGAACCTGAGGTTGATTTTGATCAGCTGGGTATTGGTTCATTTCATGATGTTTATGGATTTATGATTTATGGTATAAATCCAATGATCTTCAAATGGAGATGGGGGTTAAAGATGCTGATCTACTACGACGTGTTTTTTTTTGCCGGGGATCTTACGGTGGGTTATGAATGGCTACCGGGTGCGGTCTTGTTGGCTGTTCACCCATGTCACTAGATATATTTCTAACAAACCATGGGGTAACCCTGGTGAAACATACAGTGCTTCAACAATCAATCAATGGAAGATGGGGGGAACATGCTGATTTGAGAAATAACATTTGATAAAGCCTAATTGAAAGCTTCGCGTCGTTAAAAAGAGAAGATGAGATCTAAGCCAAATCGAATGCTCTTAAATGTGGGCGTTTGTACTTGCTTTGCGGTCAGTTTCAGGTTGCTGTGTTTTTTCGGCCAAGAACAGTCACTATTCAATGGTTTTTTATTGGAAAGAAGATATGACGAGAATCAAAATAAGGATATGACACCCCCCCCAAAAAAAAACTGCCAGGAATAGCAATCCAAAAGTGAGAATGCAAACAAGAAACCGTACGGCACATGATAAGCTTAACATGCTGACAGATTCATCATCACCATCCAATCGGACGTGTTTATCCTCTCCAAACAAAAATGGGCCCCGCGCTTTAACACAAATGAACTGTAACAGGCTGGTGACTGAGTTCACAAAGAGTTCTTTTGATTTGTTTGACACTTTACAACACATCTTATACTTGTACTAACCAGCAAGATGAAAAAAAACAACTGGCTATATGGCTATATGGATGTCCCTTGTCCCTCTTGTAGCTCCAACAGAAGTAGAAACACTTGTCCTCATTTTCAAAGTACCAAACACTTTCCATTACAGATTGAAAAGCACCGTATGTTTTTTGAGGTGTAAAACCACCATACCTATGGTGGTTATCGCAGAATCGGATGATTAATCGGATCTTGAATGTTTTCTACGACTGTTTTAGGGTTGCTTTATGGTAATGAAAAAGAAATATGGTAAAATATGTTCTATCTATGTTTATGAATATGGGATAATCTATGTTTTGGTTGGTTTCTTTACCATATTCATATTCATTTGTTGTCGTAAATTCCCATGAAACAGGCTAAACACATCAACATGTCGCAGCAAAATCCATGAAATCGTCATGTTTGGCCATTTCAGGTACCTATTTATTGGAGGTACGTCTACCATAAAAAAAGGCCCAAATTTCAGGGTATATGCCATATGCCCCCCAAATCTGGTTTTAGATGGTACTAACCAAGTAAGTACCTCCAATTTAGGGTCCTGAAACTTCCGCTGACATGGTATTTACTTGGGAAAAGGATAACTATCCAATCTTGTCTGATGTTATAACTATGATAACTCTATAGTTATCTCTAAATGGGGAACCACCAATTGGTACCTCCAACTACTTCGCTGAATCGGGCACTACCAGCTGAATCGCCACCCGTTTTTTTTTCATCTCCTCGGGCGCATGTCGCCGCAGCACCCGCGTGAAGAAGCGAAACTGCGCCGCCAAAAGGCGCAGTTTCGAAGGCGCAGTCTCGACCTGGTCGTGGATGTCGTGGCGTGGCGGCAAAGAGGTGGAGACCGTGGAGACGACCTGGTTTTTTCCATGGGATTTTCATGGTGGTTTCATGGGGATGTCATTGGTTTAGGTTTTAATGGTGCTAAAAATATGTTTAAAATACTCATAATGTATTCTGATTTAGTGGGATTTAATGGGATTTAGTGATGATCTAATGGTGATTGAATGGTGATGTCATGGGATTTCTGGAACTATCAATCAACGCCATTTTTTCTAGTGGGATTTCATGGCCTCAAAAACCATGGGTTTTCTCAACACAGAACAGCATCCGCGTCGCGAGGCGAGGGATTCACCATATATGGATCGGTGAACCCCAAGTCATAGCTGGGTTAAAATGGATGTGAATAACCCACTAAAAATGGATTACTATAGGTATTGACCCATACTATTAATATATTGAGTATATTTAAGGGTTTGTCTGAAAATGTTGTGTAGCCCAAAAAAGCCAATGGTTTTGCTGATCAGACAATCCCTACTTTTTATGGCTAGAATTGTTTGGGGGTTAATCCCCCATTTTCAGACATACCCATATTTACCTACATAACTGGGTGATTTTGGACCAGGGTAAATGTTGGGATTCATCTTCCAGCACCATGGATCCTATGGGCATAGATTTCTTTGAACTTTCGCATGGTTTCTTTGGCAGCGCTATTTTCAGCTGTCAATCTGGCCGCGAAGGCACCTCATGGCACCACCTATGACGATGATGAATAGCTCCATATTGTACCATATATTTCTGGTTCTTAATAGTGGGATTCATGATACAATAAAAAATGATAAATGATAAATTTATGGTTCTTAATCAATTATTAATAGTGGTTATTGATGATGGATTCATGATAAATGGTAGTTTTTGATGGCCATATAGTGGGTTACATCGTGGTTCGTCCAACTCTTGGGTTGATTTGCCGGTGACATAAACCACCAAACATAAGGTTTGCGGGCCCCACTTTGTAAGTATTTCAAAAAGGTAATTGTTATTTAATGAGGAATCAAGTAACAGTTTTATGAAACAAATTCGTATATGAACTACATTGATTTATAATGGTGGTTTAATGTGAATTCAGGGGTTTAGTGAGCCAAATTGGTGCAACTAATTTTAACTGTTGGGTGCATGGTGATTGTAAGCATATTGCCTAAGGGTTGTAACTATCGAACTATCCAACGTCAACCCCGGACGAATAGACCCTGACCATTCATCGGGCGAGTCACCTCCAACTATTCATCGGGTTTCTAATTTGCCATTAAATTTGGTACCCCTGCTATTAATAAACTGGTGGTTCTCCATTAGGGTTAATATAATTTCACGACAATAAGTGGTGACTAGGTTGATATCATGGTGGTGATATTTTTCCATGGTGGGATTGGTAAACAACGAAATCTGGTTGGTGGTTGAGCCACCCCTCTGAAAAAGATGACTTCGTCAGTTGGGATGATGACATTCCCAACTGAATGAAAAGTCAGAAAATTCATGTTCCAAACCACCAACCAGAAATTTACCTTCAAAAAAAAACACATCTGAAGTTTTACCAACAAACATCGGACGTATTGAACAAGCGAACCAGTGGATCTGCAATTCATGACAGGCGATCAGTTGTTGTATCTGGTAATTGGCACGCCACCACAAAAAGGCTTGACCAACACAAATGCGGTATGTTTTATGGATATGAAATTCCGAATCAACTTAGTGACTTCTGAGAGTTCAACATAGTTCAACTTCTATTAATTTCTATTAACTTCTATGTTCACCATATCCTTAGTTACTCTTAGTAACCATACCTCAGTTCACTTTCAACAATCTTTGGTCTTAGGCCTTTCCTCCTTTTCCGTCACGACGACGATCCGTTACGGATGATCCCATGATGCGAACCATGGTGATTTTGTTCACAGCACCATGGGGACCGCATTTTTGGGTCTTAGAATTACTATTGTTATTTCTTAGTATCGTTATATTATTATTGTTATCATTGTTACTAATATCATTATTATATTACTATTATTGTCAATCATGCTTATTAATAGTAATGAACAATAGTAATTGAGATATAGGTCATGCTTATTGTTCACAGAATGTTCATGACCATCGTGAAATTCACGCATTAACAAACATAATAACAATGAATTTTAAGCATGAATTATATTAACTGACATTTTGAATGAATAACATATAACGTTATATACCCGGATGCTCCATGTATTGGAATATTTACCAACCTTTGCCCTAAAAATCTCCCAAATGTAGGTAAATATACCATACATGGAGCATCATGGGTCACATAAGTGCCATTAACTAACATTATGATGAAAATCAATCACCATGTGCCCCCTTTTTTTCCCAACAGCGCACCTGGCCGTAGTCATGGGTCGCCCAACCTGGTGCCGTGGTGAACGTGGTGACCCCAATTAGCGATTAAGTGGGTTATATAACTCTATATTCCACATATTAGGTAAACTATGGTGAATGTATAAATAAATATATATATATATATGTAGCAATATTCATTCATGAACATTTCACTTGATATTTGAACTATCTGATTTGGTGGATGTTCGTCGATTTTAATCTACACTCTGGGGGCGAATTTCCATGGGATCATTGCCCAAGTCGCCTGTGGAGTCCGTGGATCATTCGTATAGTTTTTTTTTCTATTTGTTTATGATGGTTTACAATCCCATGACGGATCCATGGTGCTGGTATATATGCTAACATAACTGGGGTATATTGATGGGATCCATGTTACCATATATAGCAGCACCATGGATCCTATGGGAATATCTGCTTGGTGGTGCAATAACCATTTAAAAAAAACAAATGGTCAATGGGAAGGATTATATATTCATATGAAATGGAAAATAAAACAAGTTTGAAACCACCAACCAGATATTGTATATAGTTCTACCATGTTCTACCACCTATACCGTATGTATACAGTAGTTCTTACTTTCCTCAAGATCTTATACCAGTAGGAAATGAGATTCAACACACATGAAATATCCCTGGTGATCGAATATTTACCAACATTTGCCCTAAAAATCACCGAAATGTAGGTAAATATACCATACATGGAGCATCTGGATATCATATTCAATACTGGTTGGTGGTTTTAACCATCTTGAACAATATGAAAGTCAATGGGAAGGAGTATCCCATATATTATGGAAAATAATGGAAAATAAAAAATGTTTGAAACCACCAACCATAAATGATTCAATGATCAAGTCATAGTCTGTCCAGTGGCATCCAGTGGTTCCGAAAAGAATCACAACACTTGGCCCAATTCCCGACTACCCAACAGGAACCCGGGGCCCCGTGACGTGACGTCGGGGGCGTCAGAAAGACATCCCATGTAAAAAGGGACCCAAGTAGCCATCTGTCGGCTGGGGAGGCTTTTAGTTATGGTTATACTATGGTATGTTATGTTTTTCCCCACCTGCCAGGTGAGGGTTGTTAGATTTTATCTAAGTTGCCTGGTCCTCCTCCTCCTCCTGCCTCCTCCTCCTCCTCCTCTCCTCCTCCTCTCGTTGTCCTCCTCCTCTCGTTGTCCTCCTCGTCCTCCTGCTCAACTGCGACTCGCGATCCACAGTGTTCGCTGTCGGACCTCAACCACGACCATC
>Ga0126342_10001804_pt1:0-30000 | contig 31538 bp, 28 predicted proteins | sample Cyp1metagenome_FD_92528 | JGI IMG/M metagenome (GOLD analysis project Ga0126342, IMG submission 92528) | Coral microbial communities from Lord Howe Island, Old Settlement Bay, Australia - Cyphastrea 1 metagenome | ecosystem: Host-associated > Invertebrates > Cnidaria > Coral ...
AACCACCTTTCGGTCAATCAGTGGATTCGCTCTGCCATCCGTGATTCACAACAACCAACGTCTCCTATAGGTTTCCTATTCTGAAACTTCCGCCACCGCCTTGTGCGGTACTACTGGTATGGGGCAAAGATACATGCTTTTAAAGGGCCAATCAGATAGACTTTCATTTCCTGTGTGCAATAAATTGAAACATGTGTTGGGCAATCTGTGGCAGTGTCGTCGATCACATCTTTGTAGGTATCATCTATCACATAGTACCATAAAACGGCCGGGAGCCTTTACAAAAATTAGATCCAACATTGCAGAATGTTTCGAATCAATGGGATTCCACCGCTATGCACAGCCTTTCTCGAATGTTCGGCGAGGGGATGATTTCGGTCCAAGGTCTGTACCCACCCGCTTCTTCCGATCCTGCGGTCTCGAATGGGACAGATGGAGGTTGCCGTTTAGTCATGGTACCCCAAATCATCCAAGTCATGGATGACCATGACTTAGTATAGGTTAACAACCATGGTGACTTGAGGACCCACCATTTTAGGTCATATTCAGATCCAACACAGGGTCCTTCATATCCAAACGCACGAAATGTGTTAACACAGCCACTATCTGTTGTATTCCTATAATGCCTACTATATTATATCTATATCTATATCTATATATATATAATTAAAATTATATATACACATCTCAAACCAGGTTGCTGTTCACCCGTCCATTGATTTAGGGGTGCATCCACATTCTGCAGGGACAAAACCCAAATGCATTTCGATCGTATTCCCATGTTTGTAGGTAAAGATCCCCAAATCTTCCAATACTAGCTACATACGTTATCAGTTGAAAGCATTATAGTCAAAAATTCTCCGTAGGGCTATGGGTTCTGGCTCAATATGATCAATGCTCCGTTAGCCATGGCCACATTGTCATTTCATCCCACGTTTTTCCGTGAATCATGGTATGTTCCCATCATTTCCCGGTTCTGCACAGTAATGGGGGCTGCCTGTCCAACTTAAGCAACCAATGAATCTGGGCACAATGTGTTTTTAGCGTCAAAACTGAACATAAAAATGAATTTTAGTCTTAGCATGTTTGTATAACGCATTGTAGACATTGACATAGACAAACCATCCGTCTAGACTCGAGTGACTCGAGACCCAAAAAAAATGAGCAGCCTCAAGTGACCCCCCCTCCCATCAACATCATCAACCACCGGGGTCACCCGCAGGGCCGTCCTCATGCGTGGCACGGCAAGGGCGAAGCCGGGGGTGCCGAGCCAAGTGAAGACAGCCGATGGCCACCTTGGACGCACGTGCGATTTTATGGGATTTAACCCACTGTTATATAATTATATAGGGGTCATCTATAGACCGTAAATGATAGAAATGATTTCACAATGAATCAATGACAGTCATTAATATGGGGATATACCCTTTGGTAATCAAACCGTGGCAATTCAAAATCCATCATTTAGTTTGATTTTCCCATTTAAAGCTCGATTTAGTTCGGGATTTCCACTGCCACGTTTGATTACTGTTTCCATGGTTGAAAATCAAACATGTGGATATACGCACTGGCAAGGTTTTGCAATTGATCTGGGGTCTCTGGAAATGGATTCTCTTGGGTCTTTCCAACTATTATATATATTGTGGAATTGAAATGTATTATAGGTACCTTATTATTTCCCCTATGAGGTAATCAATTGGTTGATTAGGTATTATCTTACCATTGGTTATTTAATATACCTATTTGTTTTCACTCTTAGGCAACCAGTTGGTTGATTAAATTGGTATCATCCCAGTATCGATTACGATTTTTATTCTATCATATCCTTTGGAGAAACAAGGGTCCACTACCATTTCCCTTAAAGAGTACCCGACCAATTGCTGGATTAAAATGGAATGGGTATCATCCCTTCATATAGGGTATGTACTATATCAATTTGTTTCAACCACACTCATGTTTCTTCTAGGGTGGTGTCCATATACCTTTGGTATAAAGCCATCAATATTATCCCTGATGATCACTCTTTTATTAAAACACTAAATTTCCCCATCATTTCTACGTCTACAATATGTACCCTTTAAATGCAGTGTCCAATTATGGATTTTGCCGAACTCAGGGAGCAGAAATCTGCACCTTGACTTATTAGGCAAAAAACAAATATTTTTTTTGACGATATCCTAGGTGCTTGGTGGGGTATTGCCTAAGTCCAAGGTGCAGATGTCTGCACCTAGACTTCGGCAATACAGAGGTTCTAGCCTGGGATTTAGGAAAAAACAACATGTTTTTTTTGCCGATATCAGGGTGCAGAAATTTGCATGTGGCCTCAGGAAACAGCCTTACCTATTATATTCTACCATGATTTTTCCCGCAATGGATTCGGGGTCCTTCATTTCGAGATTTAGTTTTCTTTTTTGCCGATCTTTTGGCTCGGAGGACCCCAAATCCATCGCCGCCGCAAATCCGTCGCATAACCATAAATAAGTATTCAACCAAAAAAACATGTCTGAACTACGATCGAATTGGTGATCGTTTGTTCTGACTGGTACTTCCACGAGTACAGTAGAAGGGTAAATGGATGGAGAGGCAAATTGTCAATCCGCTTCTTGGCATGACAATCGAATGGCGGATAAGAATTAATAACATTGAAACATCCAAGGGACACTAACCCAATACGAATTTTCCTTTGGGATAAATTTAATTAGTATAGACCAAGGCCACCTACCTTGATAGATAAAATAGATAAAGAAGTAAATGTTGGAAAACCCATATCAAACAATCAGGGGTAGAACTAAATTGCCAAGGACCCTAGAATCAAATTCCAAAGACCACTTATCGGCTGCAAAACCTTTGGCTCTCTCTCTCTCTCTCATTTTTCCCTTCGATCATGGTTCCTTCTGCCTGTTTCATCTAGGGATCTAGGGCTCACCTTCGACCACAAGCCACGGCGAATCTATCTGAGGTCCGCCTGATCCAAGGACTCAAATCCAGATTTGTGAAGTGGTGCAGTGTGGTGCACCATCAACGCACCGTTGAGGCACCGGTCACCTTTGCCAGAGATCTTGGGCAGGTGCTGGAGTGTCAAGTCGACACGGTGACCGGAAGCTGTTCATGGACATCCTTGGAGCTCCTGTCACCGGTGCTTCGTTCGGCGCTGCTCTTTGAAGGGTCACCTGGAAGTTCCAGGAAGCCTTCCTGAACACGCTGCCTCCAAGGCAGCCGACCCGGCTGCCCCGGTGCTTGATCATCATTTTCCCCTGCGGCCGTGAATGAAGGCCATCCGCCATTTTCAGACACACCCAATTACCCAATTGTAAAAACAAAGGTTCCCTGATTTTCCATGTTCCTGGAGACATTTTGGGGTTCCATGCCAGCTGGAAGCCGCCTTAAAAGCTGAGATCGGACTTGAATTCCAACCGCCGTCCATTTCCGGTCATTCGTCTTGAAGGCAGCAACTTCAGGCCCCAGCACTTCCCAAACGGTTGGGCTTGGGTTCAGCTCATTCCTTCCTGACTCTACAAAACGCTCCCCCGAAACGAATGAGATACCCAGAACGGCATGGGGTCACCAAAAAAATCCCAACCTGATCCGTTTTTTTCTTATGTTCTTGATGTGGATGAAAAAAACAAATAAGGCACACATCAGGAGTCTATGGCCACTTGCAAGCTATCCAGGCGCGACATGCTTCCCACCACACCTCAAGCACCTACCAAAATAGCTCAACGCGAATCCAGCAATCTCACAAGGCAACATTAAATCCAGTCTTACCCACTTACCCTCTGGTAATTAAACATAACTACGTATGGAAAATCACCATTTATAGTGAATTTTCCCATTAAACAATTGTGATTTTCCATAGCTATGTTAGTTTACCAGAGGGTACATACATATGCGTTTCGTGTAAAAAGATCCGTTTTCTTCGCCGTTGCCATGTCAACATACCGGAGGAGAGTTTCTGCCGAGACACCGATGTGGCAGCAGTGAAAGCTGCGGCCGGAATAGCCCTGAGGCTGCAGGCTTCAGTTTCACGACTGGAGCCTGTTGGACATGACATGCAGAAATAACGTGGTAGATACCCCAACTGATTAAACCATATTAAAGGACTATAAATCGTAAGTTTGGAATGTTTCACCGAGTCAAATTTGCACAAAAGCATCACATTATCCTATCATACCCTTTTTGTGATTTTTCCAAGGCTCACTGGGTAGCTGGTGAACTGACTGGTGGCTTCATTGAACCCCAGCTGTGCCAATCCAGGCAGTGGACAGCGGCTGATGCTTGAAACAACAAGTTACCAAAAAAAACAACTTCAAGCCATCTTGGAAGATGATTGGTATTTTAAGGATCCCCCAAACTGATGGTATTCTAATGATTTACTGAACTGATGATTTGTAAACCAATCCTCTTGTAAAATGACCCCCCCGGCACAACATGCCGGGCAGCCTTGAACGTGCCACGGGGCCCAGCGGCCCAGCCTTCAGCAGCGGGTATATTATGGTATTTTTTGTCAGCCCCGGATTAATACACCATGGTATATTGTGGTAAAGTCATGTATCATGGCCATGGTAATGCCAACACCGGATTAATAACCCGCCCCAGAGAAGGTCAGGGTATACCTTGCAAGGTCTTTCCTAATTTTCCCCGTAAATAAACACCCCCATGGAACGGGTTGATTAATAAGGGGAACCCTCTGATTATTATTAATGGGGCACATCGGCTCATGGGGGGTACCCTTTGGGAGCTATCGAAACTGCTGATTCTTATAAAGAATTTAATTAGAAATCGATCATTTGGGGAGTAGTTTTTTTTTCAAATTTTCAATGATCAGCAGTGATGGATTCTGGTGTTCATGAGGTTTCAACTTAAGTATAGAATAAGGAAACCAATTGAAAATAAAGAGAGTTGGACAATAAAACAAAATTGGATTTCAGCACTGGTGGTTGATTAATCATGTCCGGCCAAAACGGTTTATTAATCCCGGGGGACCACCTGTTTTTAAATTGCAAAAAAATGGGAGGAGGAGGTTGATTAATAAAGGGGTGTTAATTAATCCTGACTTGACATTATATATCATGGTATATATATATATCATGGTAAATGGTATATATCATGGTATATTGTGGCAAAATGATAGGGTTAGCCTCCAAATCGTGATAATATGATACTTGACTGGTACCCCCCTATGAAACAGGGATTTATTAGTGTTGACATTATCACATGTTTATTGCGATTCAAAATAGCATTTGTTTCTTAACCAACGGGGGATCGAATGGAAGATCTTCTTTTAACAAACACCCAAATGTGTGCCTTTAAGAATTATAGATACCCAAAAACCATGGGTGTCCGCATTTAAACTAATCATTTGTTGGATATATGTTGGTCAGTTTTTTTTTTGAGAAGCCTCATTTTGAAGAAATACCCAAACAAAACCAAACAGTAGACTTGTTCAGCCAGCCGGTCACTTTCGGCAAGGTACAATCAATGTTGCTCTTCTCGGGGTGCCTGTCATTCCATTGGCTGGGTCAGTGCGGAATCAGCCATTGGGGTTGGAAAACATGGAAGCGAAAAAAAAAGAAAAAAAAACATGAACTATGACTACTTTTTGTATGACCTGTATTTGGTAGAAGTTGGATAGAATCATTGTTATTAAAACTCCGTTTCAGTCATACACTTTAAACTACAAAGCATGAGCCATGGGGGTTTGATTTAAACCATGACATCTCTGCAAAAAATGTTTTCCGATCAAGCTTGCCTGAAACAAATCGTTGTACTTTGATTTACTTGGATCTGGTTGGTGATTTCAAGCCCTCTGAAAAATATGAGTTCGTCAGTTGGGATGATGACATTCACAACTGAATGGAAAGTCATAAAAGTCATGTTCCAAACCAACAACTAGTTGATTACATTCCAACATATTCAAAGGCCATCAGCTTGCACGACCAGCCAACAAAAAGGGCGCCATACCGATGTCGGCCACCAGTTCTTTGGACTCATGGCATCAACCAAGCAGGAAACACGTGCTCGCTCCGTAAAAAAGGGACAGCCAGCACGTCTCGGTTTGATTTGTCAAATGGGGCACTGGAACCTGATTCTTTCCGAGTTGTTGATGATATAATATATACATATGTACACATTTTTCGTATTTTCTATATGGATGCTTCATTTCTTAATCTTACTGGTGCATTTTTGTTGCAGGCATGCATCATAGCATTTATGTGCATGCTGGTACGCAATGATATGCCTATCCACTACATTTCCCATATCAACATCCCGTCCCGGCCTGCAGGGACAGGAACAAGGCAGGGTTCCATGGCAGGTTTTTGTTCAGCGTGCAAATGTTTAACAGGCAAGTCGGCAAGCCTTGATTGCGCAGGCATTTATCATCTCCTATCCACGTTCTTCTCTGGGAGCCAAAACATGTTACAGGAGATTTTGGGATATTTTTGGTTGCAGCTCTGGCAGCTACCCACGAAAGAGCCAAAGAACATGTTTGTTTCAACTGACAGAGCCATGGGGGAAAAGGCGGCAATGTTAGCTATTGACCTCTGCAGAACGTTTATATATGTGTTTGCGCAAATTGTGCTTATAGTTCTTGCGCCAGAACATGTAGTCGTTGAATGAGGCATGTTTGTTGTTCATTGCTGCTTAGCTCCATTCCTCTGAGCCATATGTTTGCCGCGCCCTCATCAATACCCACACTCAGACAGTAGACTACGGGAGTGCCAGCAAATTCCTCCTTCAGTCGTCACAATGGAACAACAAAGTCATCCATGAATATCCATGATGGCATGACTCAGTCCCCAATTCCGGTGAACCCACCAGCTCAAAACTTCCCATTGGGGCCATGGTGGCACCGTTGATGGTCTGACCCACCACGGTGGTGGACAACGCATAGCAGCGGATCTTGGCCTAGCACCAGCTCAAGGGTGGCAGCAAAGCTTCTGATGGATATTCATGAATATGAATGGCATTGGCATATATATATAGTAATCAACTATTTCATAACATCATCAACTACAGGATATTGATGATAATGGAGTTGGATTTGGAGGTTCTATCTCCTTGAATTGAGGCTTACTTTTTTGCTGACTTCATTCTACGGATCTCTGAAATGATTGTGGATGAGCATTAAAAAACATATTTTAAAGATTGGCCTCCAACATTGCAAGCGAGGTAACATGAGTCAGTCCACTTCCACAGAGGTCCTGGTTAAAAAACTGGGGTGGGTTGAAACTAGTTGAAACCTTTCAAAGATGACATTTCGAAGGATGAGTTATAACACAATCAAGCTTGGTGATGGAGATTGTGTCAAAATTGACGACACTGTGAACCCCGACATGATCGTCAATTATGAGCAGTAGACAACCATTTCTCTCCTGTTGGTTAAACATTGAATGTTGACCTATTTCAACGGATAACCATGGATAAACAACATTAACATAGCTATTGAAAATGGCCCAGTCGAAATAGTTGATTTACCCGTTAAAAATGGTGGATCTTTCCATAGTTATGTTAACGTTTACCAAAGGGTATGCTATGATACCATGGGACAATCGCCAGGTCAACTGAGATCCAACCAACACAACGTCTAGCCAGACCTCCACGAGCTGATGCTTCCGTTGTTCGCAAACCTGAAGCACCAGCTGGGATGCAGGCGATGAAGAAGCAGGGTCCCACGCAGCAAAACGAAACACCAAACAAAATGATGTTCAGTAGAGAAATCATAGAGAAATACAATCCCAAAAATACGGAAAATAGTGGCAAATAAGATTCTACATGATTCATCATGGTTCTACATTTTACCTTGTCTTGGGCGATATCAATATACTTTAAACCCTCAACATGCTTCAATGATGAAGAATTGGATGTGCACTGGAGCGTGGGGCCACCAATTCACAAATATCTGATGGTTGCTCAATCTCCCTAATATCACTGTTCATTGTAACTGGGCTTGCACAATTATTAAAGATCGAGTCCCACAGAGGGCTGTTGCTGCTTGGCGAACATGGATGGAGATGGATCTTCCACGATACCCATGTAGGTCCCCCGACATGTTCTAAGATGTCAAACCATGGCATGGACAACGATACCGAAGAAAAATAGAGGGGCCGGTCTGGTATACCATCTATTACTGTACCAATAAAGGCTGGGGGGACAAACCCATCTTAACCCGCTATGAATCGACCAATACGAAAAGGACAACTATCCGCATCACGGGTGTGATGGTTACTATCCCAAACTATATACATGCCAATGTATACCCATTGCATCACTCCATTATATCACTATCATATTCGTATCCCCTACAAGCCAGGATATTCCGTTGGAAAATCCTATGGCCCAAACAGGTTCCCTCTGTTTTCATGATCATGACAATTCTACATCCAATGCTTACCATGTGTCATCATCACAATTCAAATCCATCTATGATATGCCTGCCCACGAATCTCTTTTTCCCATGTAGTCCCATATCATTCGAGAATCCTTAGAAACTCCCGCTTTTTCTTGGGATTCTGTAGGAGCTTCCCCATGGTTCCCCCAAAGGGGTGCCTGGAACATGAAGAAGAACTTGCCGCCGATTTCCCGGATCACGGCTTTGTCTGTGAATATCAGGGACGCTGCGCCTAGGCACGCTGGGGTCCCGACTAGTCATCGGCAAATAGCAGCCCACAAATCTACAGATATAGATGATATTTATACACATATATATATATATATACATACATATGAGTAGAGTTATATGTGATTCTCTGGGTTTATATGGAATCTTTTGCATATAATGGGAATATCATGGGGTTATAATGAAACTAACCATACTGAGCTTTCAATGGACTGGCATAATATGGATGTATAAGGGAAAATCGACACGAAAAAAAAATTCTTACCATCATCCAAGTCTGGGGAAGTGGCAATTTCAAGAGAAACTATGATCAACTTGTTTGATCTCCCTCTGCCTCTCTCGCTATCTCTGCAGCCTGCAAGCTCTACACATTTTTGTCCAAACAATGGCTGCCCGATGGGTTTACCAATGGTTCATCCACAAGGTGCACACCTCAACACTCCATTGATACAATTTGATACATAAAAATTGGAATGGGACGACGTTCTCTGGTACTTTGACCTTAGTTTAACCATGTACCAATTTGCATGAGTACCCTCTGGTAAACTAACATAACTATGGAAAATCACCATTTTTTATCGGAAAACTCACTAATTATAAATGGCCATTTTCAATAGCTATGTTAGTTTACCAGAGGGTACATAGAGTGTCTTGACGAATGCTTTGGGCGTGGCACACTTTTTCAACCGAAGGCTGGGATTAACCCAGGTGAAACCGCCATCAGTAGAACCAGGACTTCTTCTGCTGTTCCTCGGGTGCAGAAGGCAAAGTGATGCCGTGCTTCTGCGCACCAAACTTGTCCACGGGATAGGGCAGTTCTGGCGCCTGTTCAAATTCAGGATAGCCTTGGCATGGGCCAAGGCTCCCAGTCAGTGCCTTTTTTAAGTAATCCGACACCTCAACCTTCTAAGACATTCAAAGTATTCATCACAAATTAAAATAAAGTAGGTCAAATATGGTAAAATATCACCAAAATTGGAGATCAAATGCAATTTCTATAGGTCAGTAGGGGCTGCAGCCCAAGTACCATGGAAGGTGCCCGCATGGATCTGGTGCAGCTTGCCCAGCTTCGCTTGCTGTACCGCCGCGCCGATCTTGTCCAGCAGAGTGACAGGGGCTTCGTCGGACCTGCAATCCATCCATCTATCTATCTACGGTAGATAGATCTATGCCACATGCAAAATCATGATATAGATCGGTAAATATAAATACACAGCACATTTTAACGCATTATATAGCGATTATCTTATATATATATGTGTGTGTGTTTGTGTGTGTGTCTGGAGAAAAGACCTTGTTGCAATAGATTGTGGTGACTGGCTCTCAGCAATGGAGAAATAAGTGGATGACATACACCTCCCCCAAAAGAAGCTCGAACAAAAACAACAAGAGTATGGTTCCTATGGGCAAAAGAATCAACATCAGTACAAGGCCCTTGCTTTTGGTCACCTACATTGTGGGATGAATCCCTGGCCTTGTAAACATTGCAAATAATTGGCCTCAGCATGTCTCAGCGCATCGTAACTACAAACTTTAGTCCCACCAGGCTGTGGCACCTGCCACGGGGATCATCTTGCAACATCTCCATGAGCTGATGGTATCTCGCCTCCATCCGCAGTTGTTGCGGCAATGCCTCCTGCGGCGACGTGTGGCGATCTGGAATCTTGCGGAAAAATGAGGTGCCCCGGAAAATGGCCACTGATCTAAATTCATTTAAGATCCAAAGCTGCCTTTGCCCTATCTTGAAGTGGCGTTTTTACCCCTTGTTGCAGGTTTTGTCTGCCAAAAAATTGGACCATCCTAGCCTTCCAATTTTCCGCACAAATACCATCTTTGGCACCCAAACTTGATGGAAATCAATGTTTCTTACAGAGAACATTCAGGGCATCAGTTGAATTTCCCTTCAACTCAAACGGTTTGTCTGAGAATTGGGCATCCCATTCCAAATTCCCAATGGGAGGTCTACCCCATAAATCAAGGCAGACCCAAATCTCACATTGCCAGTCATATATGTCCAATATTCACTGGCCAATTTCCACCATTTGTGTTACTTAGATTCTTTCTAGGTGTATAAAGGACCGTACCAAATAAGGCTGAAGACGAAACCTTATGAAACCTTCCTCTTTGGGATGACGCTGGACGATGATTTTCCCATGAGACCTCCATTTCTGGTGGGGCTTTCCCAGCTCCTGCAGCTGCAACACCTCTTCCTGGAGCATCTGAAGGGCTGTGTCTTTCAACTGCAGCAGTTGCCGGAGCTCCTGTGGCGGTGTGGTTGCATGATGGACAGGCTTGCGTCGACTGTCGGATCCCAACGGTGACTGCTAATGATATATTCCAAATCTATACACAGCAGTCTGTTCTTGGAAAAACAACACCCAAGTTATGCTTGCTTCAAACCTGAATGCCCTCGGACATGATAAATGAACAAATAACCATGACAAATTCACAATTGATCCCCCTTTTGGTGGTCTAGACTACGGTACATCCCCAGATTCCAACGCTCAAAGCCCAATCTATAAATAGAGACATATAATGAAACATCAATGAAACATCAATGCCGATAAATAATCCTCAATTTTCCACCTTTATTGTTTAATCAACCACTCAGAAGTTGCTCAGAAGTTGCTCAGCAGACTGCTCCTCCAGTGACAGCGTCTCCGTTTCCTTCGCCTCGGCCTTCTTCCAGGAGCGATGGACGCGTGGCGATGTAGCGCTCTTCCGCGAGCGGTTGGAGCGGGGGGACGCGGAGGGCGACTGCGACGAGCGGCTGCTCTTGGGCCTTGGGGGCTAAGCAAAATATGGCCGCGCAGGACCTCCACAGATCCCTGGGAATCACAATCCGATTGTTGTAAAGTTTCACCAATCCAAGAAAAACACATAATGAAACATATGAAGCTACACATGTGTTTGGGATTTAAATGTGGATGTAAGCAATGATAGTGATGGGTCAGTGGGCAGTAATGGTGATCTTCCAGGCGGATGGTGGGTTCCACTCCGTAAAGGATAGGGCAGGATAGATGATTTCGATAGTATGACCTCGGGTGGGGAGAGTGCAGGGAGACTGGATCATACAAGAACGGGGTACTGTACATGTGTGTATGTATGTATTTATATATATATAGGAGAGGGAGAGAGAATTATATTTATGTGTGTGTGTGATTACATGTATGTATATACATGTGTGTGTTGTACATGTTGATACGGGCGTAATTTGCACATTAACAAACCAAACGGCAACCAACACATCATAGCGGTGTTGACAGGCAAGCTGCAGGCGAGACCTCTTTGCAGTTCAAATAATATGTTTTCAGTTCGTCATTTCCATGTGTGTTTGCCATAGGGTGACTAGACTGACCTCGACTAACTACCCGTACCCGCTGTTATCAATCACTTGTCAAGCTGGGTTCTGAATGATAGTGACATTCAGGATTCGATCAACTAAAATGGGACGTCCAGGCCAGGCCATCTTACGAGAATTTTCAGGAAAACTGCCACTTAGCAATGTATTCCTAGCATCATCTTGAGACCACCGCCAGAATCCCCCATGAAGAAGCTAGAGCTAGGAAAATAACTGTTGCCGTTGTAAGATGGAAAATCCGCATCTACCTTCAATGAAGAAAGCGTGGTAAGCCGCATAGATTGGGAAGGTTGTGCAAATACTGGTGCCCTGTTCTGCTCATTTTGTGGGGTCCAGCCCTGCTGCCAAAGAGCGAACCCAGCAAGTATTCCCTCGGCAATTCTGGCTGGCTCATGGCACGGCCGCTCAGGAACTGCTGCTTACAAAAGCCACTGGTGACTGGGGAAGCAATGCATGACCCTGACATACTCTGACTGTTTCGCGCTTGATCCACCTGGATGGCTGCCAGTCTTTTAGTCAACCGTCAACAGTCGTCAAGTTGAATTCCGTGCTGGGATTGCTGGGAAATGAGCCATCACATTGAGCAAATATATACACGCATAGCATACGTATATGTATAAATGCATGAGAAGTACATGTGTTGATTTGCTGTATATGATGCACTTTTCTTTAAATATATGAAGTGTATGAACTATACTTGGATAAATAAAACGAATATATGCAGCATATCTTAGTAGGAACATGTATAGTACTTGGAGGATTATCCCATTTAGTAACTGGCTAGTAGGTAGCGTTAGCTCACCCAATTGTGAATGGGACACCCACGAATCGGGGACATACTAACCAGGGTTATTAACTAATTGCCAAGTGCGATGATCCTCCAAGTAGTATCCCTGGTGTGACTTAAAGTCCGTTTAAGTCCCCATTCAGTGGCTTGTTCCATAAGTGTTTATAAATCTATGGTCCATGGATTGTAAGTATGGCCACTGACCAGTTGAATAGGTATAAAACTAATTATAGTTCTAAGTTATAATGGGTTTTTAATCCATAGTTAACATATACATCAATCATAATTAAGTAATTAATTAACCAGTTAAGTCAAGTCCCATTAAATCACCATCTCCTAGCTCTCAGTGCCTAACCCCCTCCGTCGAAAAAAAAACGCTAAGACTGTCACGGCTGGTGCCACGAGAGAGGCGGCAAAACATCAGGCCGATCATGATGGCGTTTTGAATCTGCGGGGCGTGGATGGCCTGGATACGGAAAAGAATACTTATTATATATCTGGTTGGTGGTTGACCTACCCCTCCCAAAAATATGAGTTCGTCAGTTGGGATGATGACATTCCCAATATATGGACAAATAAATTTCATGTTCCAAACAACCAACCAGAAATGTACGTATGTATACTATTAAATCATATTATATCATATTATATTATATCATATTATATTATATTATATCATATTGTATATACTGTTCATGTAAATATGATGAAATAATATTCAATATGTATAGCACCCCCCAAAAAAAGATGAAAAGGTTCAATTGATCGCCGTTTCAGTAAACTTGTATTCCATCTTTTTTGAAGGTTACAGTACTACAAACGTGGAAAAAACATGTGATGTCCAAACATTGATACAATGATGGTCCAATGCTGCTGACTTCTTAAATCCCTGGGGCATCCTAGATCTATTGAGATGCCCGAGACCCATCCAAATCAATAAACTTGTGAGGCAAAAAGGCCGCAAAGCCATGGAAACGTTCGCATCCACATGGACACAAAGCACAGGATTTGACATTTTACGCTAAATTATGTTATTTTTTTTAAACATCACTATAGTTTGGATCAAACATGGTATCATGCCGAATTTCTGGAAAGTATCTTTCACTAAATGCTTGATAAACATATGCATATCATCAAAACTATCTTTTTTTTTCTCTCTCCCTCTCTCTCCCCTAATCTTGGGATACCCTGCACCAAAAAACACAACACTTACTGTAATTATCAGCTGGGGATCTTATTCTCGGAAAGACAAACACTGCTTTACAAAAAAAACACAGGTTCCGCCCAGTTTTCATTCCATCTCTCAAAGTCACTGCGCCTGCATCACCAGCGTGTGCAAGTAGATGATGAAGATACCGCTCATGCAGCCACCCCTCAACGGATCGAGCGCTATCGACAGCAGCTTCGGTGGAGCTAGCGACAGCAGCTTCGTCTGAGGGTATGACTTGGAATCAGCAGCTTTCATGTAGGGTGACCTTAAGGCGCCAAGGTGAAGCTGGCGAACCTGCCTGGCATCCTCAGAATGCCCAAATTCTAGCCAGAAACGAGTCGAAATCTATCTGAATATGATAATTCATGATAATTCACTAATCTGAAGACAACTGCAAGAAAGCCACTTGGGGATGATTCCCATCATTCTAGTGACGTCACGTTGGGAGGTCATTATAATTCAGCCGGAATCTATGCGTCTTATAGCACGAACACTTTAGGCACACATCACTAGGCAAATCAAGAGACCACACGCACAGGAGGCCGGGAAACCATTTTATTTAAGTTGGTGAAATATTGACACTGATGCTTCTCAACCATATTTACACTACCGCAAATGCAACAAACTCAGATAGACAAACAAATGACCATTGACAACCTCATCCAAATACCCCCACGGAGAAAATGAATCTGTAGGGAATCCTCCGATATTTCGCCATTTGCATCAAAGACTTTTACATTAATTAAACACGCATTAGGATAGGACCAGATCTGCCCAGACGACCTTTAGGGCCTGGCCCAGGCAGGCCCCAACCAATGGTGGTACCAACCTTCGCCGCGGGAGATGTCCACCCCCATGGCTAAGTTTGATGAATCCCTGGCCAAGCAAAGAGCAATCCAATACTATACCTGGTTGGTGGTTTCAACCCCTCTGAAAAATATGAAAGTCAATGGGAAGGGTTACCCCATATATTATGGAACAATAAAACATGTTCCAAACCACCAACCAGTAATACCATGACTATCATGACTCTTGGAATGGTATTTCATGTGCTATAGGATTACAAACAGCCACATAGGTGAGCAAGAGTAAATATAGCACCTATTTGGCTGTTTGTAATCCTATAGCACACATTCGAAGTGACATTTGGATCAAACGGCTTGAGGTCAATTCTTGACCCTTGAACTGGTCACTCAACAACAAATCTCAAGCATTGTAATAGAATCCGAAAAAATATACCGTAGTGAGTAGTTTTGAGATTAAATTGGGAATCAACTTTAGAACATAGGGGATTGTTGGAAGATAGTCCTCAGGAACCCACAGGACTTGGTACCAATGTTCGAACCCAATCCCCATAGTTTGGCCTCGAGGCTGAGATACATGGCATCCAGAAGGGACTCGATCCTCGAGAAAGTGGTGGTGGAACGTCTCATGTTGAATCCATAAATTTGAAGGTTCCACATAAGATACTGCTAATCTGAATTCATTATAAGTTATAGGGAACTATCATATATATATATACATATATGTATGTATGTATGTATGTACATCTATATAATTATATATATATATCTCTCTCTCTCTCCATCGCCATCTCCAGGAGTAACTATATGTATGCTGTATGCATCGATGTTTCCAAAATTTGCAGGTTCAAGGTAATAGGCGGCATATTGCCCTTTGTATATTTTTGAATCATCAGAAATGACTATTCCATATCAAAACTTTGCGGGATAGAAAACACATATCCAAAACATTGATTATAAGGCAACGAGTAGGACCGTAGGACGTGTTAAGAGTGGATGGTGAACCAGTCTGATCCACTAGAATAATTCAAGTAGCTGCTTGGCTCCCTTAACAATATTGATCTATGAAGGGCACCAAAGATGGCAACCGCCCCTGACCCAGTTAGAAAGCCCGAGAGTTTGTGGCTGAATCCAGCTACGAATACAAGTTGATGGCAGCAACAAATCCTTGAAACATAAGACATAAGGCAGTATTTCAGCGTGGTGGGTACCTTTGGAGAAGCACCCCCCCCGGTTGACGTTTAGAAAATATGATCTTTTTGGATGATGGAGAGCATCCTCCAGAAGGCTAACTTGGGCAAAACCAATCTTTGGGGCTGGAGGTCACTGTGTAAAGCCGGGGCACTGCAATTGGCATGAAGCATCAATCATGTAGTAGATCCTGACACCCGGGAACGGGATGGCACACCCGGGGGGATGGTACCAGGAATGTGTAGGCATTGGGGCAAGTGAGCGGAGCAGGATGCACATAGTTCGGGATCATCACATGCTTTTCAAAGAACATCATATGGCAATCTCAAGAGATTGATGTACCACTTATGTACATGTCTAGAGTATATCTACGGCAGTATCTGCATTTACCTGTACGTGTGTCATTATACTGTATTTGTTTGTATCTACATATAAAAAACAATCAAACACTATTAGACATGATGTATATCATATACATAGATGTCTGCGTCTAGTAAATAGCTATGTTGTAGGTTATATTTGCCTGTGCCATGCAACGGGCTGGGCTCCCAGCAAGGAAAACACCAAGTGCGTGAAGAGATAGCTTGCCTCAGTCGCCATTGGCGTGCACTGTTCAGTGCACGGCCCTGCGTCGATCTTGATCCAATGTTGGGGATGCCTGCTACCACTGGGTATGCAAATGTATGGCGCATATTATGTGCATACTGTATAAACATACGTATACATATAATATATGTATAAATATATAATATAATAATAAGAGTTATTATTATTAAGACTTGTTAAAGTGGCCACGTCCTGATAAACAATGCACTGGGCTCGCAAGTGACATGGAATCAAACTCCCACATAGGGTGGGAAGGCTCCATCTTCATGTCCACCTGCTGGCCCATCCACAGCTTCGCCAAGGGACACAGAAAAAGGCGATGATCTTGATGGTGCTATGATGAATAACCTCCCACAACCCAAACTTGTGGCCGTGCCATGATGCACCAAAATGGAAGTACCCTCTGGTAATGGCTAATATAGCTATTGAACATGGCCATTTATAGTGAGTTGTCCCATTAAAATTTGTGATGTTCCATAGTTATGTTAGTTTACCAGAGGGTATAGTTGATGCTCATTATGGAGTGCCATGGCCATTGTTTGGTCTAAGGTAACAGAATGAACAGGCCTTGTTGGTATCTGGACATCTGGACTGCTAAATTTGTAAAATCCACCTTTGCTAAATTTGGGTCCCTGGCTAAGGGTACGAAAAGTCTCAGCCCCTTAAAACAAAAACGACCCTGGCATTTTTCTTGAGTAGTGAAAATTATCCCTGGAAGATAGTGAGGCATATCCAAGTTGTGATTCCAATGCTACAATGGTTGGGGGAATTTCTGCGAGTCAGATTGGAAAGTATCCTTTTTTAATTTCCTCATTTAATCCTCATTTATATAATCTTCATTTCATTATCATTTTGGAACCTCAAAAAAACATCGTTCCTCGTTCAATCTTCAAAAAAACTTCGACAAATCCTCGAACAAGCCGTCTTTTCTCCTCCAATTAGGAGGGATGAAGATTTTATGAGGCTCCAGAATGAGGATTACCATGTGGATTATATGCGGTTCCAGAATGAGGATTGAATGAGGAATGTGGATTTCGCGAGGTTGGATTAAATGAGAATTAAATATGATTATAAACGGAAAAAACATGGTTTTATACGGTTTTATTACCTCCAGTCTGTAGCTCATAACTTCTTGGTGCCCGCTAGATCGCACGGTGTCAAAATGGCATGAAAAAGGGCAGGGCTGCTGCTTGATGACAAGAAAACCCATGAAGCAAGAGCAAGGTGAAGGGAGAGGCGTCGTCCCAGCATCAAAGAACTCAGCACAGGATCACTCGATTTGATTACGTGCGTTTCGTGTGTGCACATGGTTTTTGACCCATATCATGCCGCGCCTGAAAAACCTTGAATTTCCAAAGTTAGCGGGTGACTGCCCGATTACGGCCCTTACCCGGCAGATTATGACACTTACCTGGCAAATTACACCCCTTAAAAGACATAGGATTATGTGCAAAAAACTGGTAGCTTGTCATGCCATAGGTTCTCATACCCATTAGATCATCCCGGGTTTTGTGGTCAGGGAACCCATCATGCTACAAAAAAAGTGACTATATATATATTTATATATATATATGATGTGTCTTCTCGGTTGACACTTAGCCTTTTGATGCCGTGATAAACGTATCTTGCCATTTAATGTCTGTCATGCGAAGATCATATTTGATATATTGCATAGTCTGCGCAACTGCCTCATGCTGTAGCAGCCCATGAGCACAGCTTTCCCCGGCTGTTTCACTGGTTCTCAGACTAATTGTTCAGCCTTGTCCCTGAAACATCTTCGAACTCCAGACTCTGACTTGAAACTCACATAAAATCTGCCAAAAGACATCTGAGATCTGGAATGATAAAACGCTCCAAAACACGAGACCGTGAGGAACATCAAGGTGCTTATTATCCTGAATCTTACGCGTAACCAGTGCAATTATATTAATAAAGTACACTATACTTACGTACTGACAACAGCAAAACAAATTCGTAAGACAATCCTAAACCATCCCAAACTTGACCATAATATATATACTTTCGTAGGTGCTGACGATGGTGCTTAATCACCATGGATGGAAACCATCAGTCGGCTTTGCTGGTCCCGGCACCGAGTGGAAGGGATCAGCCCAAAAAGAGGACCACCTGGCCGGACAACGCTGGGTGAAACGCCCAATCCATGTGGCAATTTGATGCAATTTTATGCCGCAAAAGAATGGGAACACATGTTTTTTTTTGTGAATGAATATGAATGAACATGAGTTCACATCATTGGAATTGGCGGTCCCGATTTGACGACAAACCCGGTAAAAGAAGGATAGGACCAATTGGACCTCCGGAATCCTCGAGGATTTGGTGCTCTGGTCGGAGGCTACCAAGTTCGAGCCCCCAAACCAAATAATTTCCAGCTCTTCCAAAAATGTGGTGAGAATATATGAGAAGACTACTGCAGACAATTCCTTTTAACATAGATGCGCACATAAACACACGCATACCATACAATCTGTAAACATAACCTATCTGGTTGGTGGTTTCAACCCCTCTGAAAAATATCAAAGTCAGTTGGATGATGACATTCCCAATATATGGACATTCATAAAATTCATGTTCCAAACCACCAACCAGCTATAATCATAATCAAAGACATCCAGGAAATTTTCAGGATCCTATGGGTCCAGATTCGCCATTACCAAATTTTTCCCTGGGACCCTGAAATCCCTGGGACTCACCCGGAATGCTGTGCATTGTGTACTCGCAGGATGTTGATGCGGCCTGACACGCGAGTACCGAAGTGGGGGTACCAAATGACTCTCTCAATGACCATGATTTACTATGATTTAGTATGGTTTTGTACTGAAAACAACCATGGTGACTTGGGGATCCGGCATGACTTAAGAAACCTGCGCGCTATATATATATTATATATATATGTGTGTGTATGTGTAATTATATATATAATATGTTTATGTATATGTAAGAACAACACCCAGTACTAGGGCACGATGTACAATACCACGCATTTCTGGAAAGCAAATGGGATGTTTCTTGTGCGCGTGCGAAGGTCTGCGTCAGATGAAATGGTCAAGTTTTCAGATGCTTCCCATGCCTGGCGCATGGTTGGCGCAATGATGGGAAAACTTAGCAAGTCAAGACAAGCACATCCACGCCTATCTCAAATGGGATGGCACCAAAACATGACAAAACCAGTAAATAGATTGAAATCACTCAGACAAATCAAATTTCTGGATATTTCTATGACTCTCGGTTTTGCACTGATGAAATCCATGACGTGAATGTTGGCAAAACAAACTCTGTATATAATTACCCTGATTTCTCGATAGCATCCCTTTTCCGGCCAATACGGCTAACTGTGTATATGTGGGGCTAATTAGCGGCTAATTCATGACCAACCTATGCTGACATTAGATATCTTAGATTATTACCCTGCCAACTAAAGGGACACACACGAGATATATTAAATATACTATAAATATAAACAGTATATACTATATATTGTATTATTGTAAGATTATAATGCGTATACTAATCTACAGCAATGTTTCTTTGAACAATCCCACTCACCAACCATTATTTGCATTAAAGAGTCACAAAGATTTGACAAGGAAAAACTAACCATCCGCCAAGTCTTTCCACTCATGCCAGTGGGCAGCCGCCGCGGCCTGTGCTCTGCCGAGATGTCTCATCACGTTCAATAAAGCGGCGAACCTGCGACACTGACGACACGCCAATTGTGGTGTTTTTTTTGTCAATCGGGGGAAACAAGCCTTGAAACATGTCAAGACTATGATGACTATATGTGTATATATGAGCCAAAGACGATATTTGGAATATATTTGGTACATAACGCAATTGACGGGGTGTTCCTACCTCACTCTCCAGTCCCGTAGCGTTTTTGGGGGTCTGACCTCGTTTTTGAACGACGTAATTGTTTTTAATATCGCTAAATGCTTTACATGAGATGGCGATGCCTACCTCGTTCTCGGGGTGTTCCTATCTCGTTTTAAAGCCTAATAATGATGTTTTCAACAAACCGGGGTATGCCCCAGTACTACGCTCCATTTAACCAAAGAAAAGCCGTCACTCATATGATAATATGTGTCTACACACATACTGCGACATATATCCGTATAAATTACATTAAATTACATTGCAATACATTATGCAATAAACATGCAACAACGTGATGACTGATTCGTCAAAATTATTGTGGTGATGCAAGAAAGCGAGTTTTGCATGGAATCGCAACTTAGTAGAAATCGAATCCTGATGTGGCAATGAACACCAGCGGAACTGTCTCTGCTGCCTGTGACATCTGACTGCTTGGGCTCACATCGTTCTGAACCATCTCCATTCACTACCAACCCTGTCCCTGTCCACGGAGGGGTTGTCCAACACACAACCAGGAGACCAAGGTATATCCATGGGCTATTCACATGTCAGCATCAAATGTTGCGGAAACATTCATTGCTGCATTTCCTGTCTAGCTTTTTCTGTGCACAGCCTTTCTTGGTTAAAGGGCACAAGCAATGTCGCGTTCTTTGCACGAGCTGAGCCGAAACGTCATGCAGTCATCGTGACCCCGAGGTGCAGGAAGTGCGTTGAGGGTGTGCCTGCAGTGATAGTGATGTTCTTAAAGGGGAACCACTTCCCTCCTCAAAAATGAGAAACAAACTCTACCATCACAGGTTGATCTAAGACCATTGAAGCACCACTTTGGGCAAACCACTACAATGTACTATGTATAACCACTATTAACCACCAACACTGAAATGATGCCTCAACCAAAGAAAAGGACGATGTGGGTAGTATATCTGGGGACACTTTTCAAATGTGAAATCAGTTTGGTGTAATTATAAAAAGCCGCTGTTTCACTGGTTTACATCGAATATATCCCAGTTCTAGATGTGTCAAAACAGGTATATCTCCCAGTTCCGTCCCAGTTTGGCTCATCTCAGCCGCCTAGTCTATTTTCAGATATGTCACGTGTTTTTTACTGGCAGACATTGCCCGCACTATCCTTTTTTATGTGGGCAACCCCATGCTAAACCGTTGGGGGATGGTACCATTCTTGATCCATCCCTCCTCCTCGCCCAACTCCCTTTCAATCAAAAGGCGTGGAATTCGGCGTGGACTTCGTGTTGGGCGAGGCTGGGGCGAACCAGCCTGTAGCTGGGGCAGCTGGGACCCTGTGGGTTCATCCCAACCATGGTTTCTGCGGGATGTTTGATATTGGGCCTTGGGCAGGGGATATTTCAGAATGCAATCAGAATATGCTTGGATCCTCAGCACACTAGACTTGGAGATATCAAGACAAAATTGCACATATTCCAAATATTGTGCTTGTGGTTTGTATGGCTTTCATTTTTGAGAGACCGACAGAATCGACAGCAACAAGAATGAGAGGATCTGAATAGCAGAACTGCATGTAGCAATAGCCCCAAGGATCTTACAAAATGCGTTTGACTGCCTTGTTCAAATAATTGAATTGTGCGAACTTGGTCATATTGACGGCTTAAATCCACAGGTAATGCTTAGTTGCTGATGTTGCTGTACTCTCTCTCCATCGCCATCTGGTTACCTTCGGGAAATTGACCCAAATTGTCATTTATACAGTTCGATTGTTTTTTTCCTCACAGCATGACCCACACTGCGTCTCACGCGCCAATGGACTTTGCCATTGGGGAGGGCTATGTGCAGCCACGCCGTTCACCGCGGGAGGCGACTATCCGGTGGGCGTTCATGCCACCGGCGTCAGCCAGGGTCGTGGCGAACGGCGGGGGCTCCCCATCGACGCCGGGCGCGGCCGCGGCCGGCAGCCCGAGGAGAGTCTAGGCCAGCGACGGATAGGAGGCCGGCCCAAGGGTGCACATAGGCTTGAACTGCCGCCGAGCGGAGGAGTGCTGGCGCAGTGCGGGCGCGGGTGTGCGCCAACTTCGAGACCTAAGATGATTAGGTGGCAGCGGCGCGAGCAGGAAAACTCGGGGTATATTCCCGCTTGCGCTGGGAGGCTGCCAGGATCGCCGCGCCCGGGGTCGCGTCGGACGTGGCGAAACCTGTCCGGTGCGGCCCAGGGGGCTGACGAGGGTCACGTCGAGTGCCAACTGAGCCCCGTGCCAGAGCGGCAAATCGTTTGCGAGGACTTCGATCTGGCGGGCGTCGGTGACCGGGACAGAGAGGTTCATGCGCGAGAGCGGTACGTTGACCGCGACGCGGGCACCGGCCTCGCGGCAGATGCGGGCGACCGCACGTTCGATGGGCGCAGCTCGTGCCCGGAGGACGCCAGTGGTGGCGCATGCGGCACAGTGGTCGCCGTAAGGGTCAAGCGCCAAGCCACACCGACACCGGGAAGGGCCGCAGCTCAAGGGGGAGCCGCCGCTGCATCAAGGTGCGGAAGTGCGGGTTGCCGAGCTGGACTTCCGGGCTGGTGGGAAACCTCTTAAAATTGATGATTTTCAACCATTACCAAATTTCAAAGGGTATCTCCAATCGTTGCCTATTCAACCAATAAACGCCCATTTGTTGATGTTTCCCCAACCCCCAAAATAGATTTCCATAGCCACAGCTTCCCCTCGCCCATGAACGCTTCCCCTCGCCTATGAACTGGGCCGACGTCCCGTCGCGCGAACTGAGCTGGGCGGCCATGTCAAGTAGCGGAGAACCTGAGGTGCCAGTGCCGTTACCAGCAGCCGTGCCAACATGGGGAGTTACTCATCAACACTTAACATGGGGAGATATTGGGAGTTAATGGGAGTTACAGTACCCATCACAACTTGGGATTCTTCAACGAAACACATGGATTTACGACCCATCGAACTTGGGGACTTACGATGATTTAGGCATCAAACATAAGACTTGACATCAAGAACCATCAAGGATCATGAAAACCAGGAGGTCAAACTGACAAATAGAGGCTGGGGCCGCACAGTTTGCTGTTGTTGTGCAAAATGCTGGACCAACAAAATGGGGTTTGAACCATTTGACCTTGAACAATCACCCGGAATTGCATGATCATTCATATCTGAATAGATATATCATCATCTCAAATGGGTCCAAAGCGGAGGTTTGGAGAAATATCTTGGAATCACCCACCTGAGAGTTGCACATCGTGTCTGAATTGTCGGATGTGTTTGGGTCACATGAAAATCCTCTGGTTGGTGGTTGAGCCACCCCTATGAAAAATATGAAAGTCAGTTGGGATTAGTATTCTCAATATATGGGAAAATAAAAATCATGTTCCAAACCACCAACCAGTCCTCCTGTTTGATCAGGATGCTTGGGGCTGCTTGGGGTCCAGTTGGAACTCTGGTGACCGGTGACCCATTCCCCGCCTGCGATGGGCGACCGCAAGGAAGGCGATGGAGCCGTGAACGGAGATTCTGGATGATCCTGCTGGGATTACGTCCGATGTGTTGTGTTTCTGGTGCGTCCAGTCATCCCCTTACTTTAGGATCGACTCAATTTCGGTCAATCACCCAGAAAGTCATATGCAAATGATCTCAGCAACAGGGTGATCCCTGAAGTTCGCGATGCAAATTGTGAATATCTGAATCTTGTCCTCTTGTTTCTCAGCTCTAAGTGAGTCTAGACAAGTGAATTACTTGCTGGTTACAGCACTAGCCTCTCCGAGCTCCATGAATCATGCCATTTGGTGCTGGTCTCCACTGGCTCAATAGACTCTAGTGGAAGACTCTGACTACAAATGGATCAGCAAGTCAACCAAGTACCTTGGGGAAAACAAAACTGCTACCACCTATTTTCCAACCATATAATAGCCATGTAAAAATATATTGTCAACATATATCAGGCCATGAGCCAACAAAAACATATCTGGACAACAGGCTTTTGTCAGATGTTCCAACCTCAATTTCCACGTCCAGGTTCTGCCAGGACCCTACGAGGTCCTCCTCCAAGTTGTCGTCCAAATTCAGCTCAGAGAGCGTGAAGGGCCGACTCCTTTTGTGAGCGAAACTTCGGTGAATAGTATGGCCACATATGGCCACCACATGCCACAATCCACTGAACAATGGTGTGATTCTCATCTGCTCATCTGCGGCACTTTCGCGGCGAACATGCTGTGTGGGGGAGTGCACTTTCGCGGCGCATGTCTTCTGAGGCTCTTTCGCGAAGCTCTTTCGCGAGCTTTCGTGCCCAGCTATTTTCCGTTCGCTGAGATAATAAAAAAAAAGTTAACTCCTTGATAAATTTGTTTAAGGCATTTTTGAACGCTGCTCACGTGTGATTTCCTGAATCTACCAGTACATTGATGATCCCCGAACTCATCAACTGGTTTGCAGCTCGATGGTTAGTTTTAAAAATCGCTTGAACATGATATATCCCAGCAACCAATTGCAACGAATCATTTCATCAGTGATTTACCCATCACATCCCCGCCTTTTCTTTCCAGTGGTTGAATCTACCCTCTGGAAATCTCACATGGCTTGAAAATTTGCCCATTACAACCTGCGTATCTAGGGGATGTTTCCGGGTCACAGCATCACCACTTTTCGTAAGCCAGGTATCTTTGAAAGCTTCAATGCCTGGCACATGTCAGGACCCGACGAGCCCGGTTCACACATGATTGGGTCAAATGGGAATATCATAACATCCACAAAAAGAACAGAATGGTGGTCAGGTTGGAAACTTCATGACGACTCCTTTTCTGAGTGATTAACTTAGTATTCATCCACACCCCAGCGTATATTCAAGTTGCCTGGTAGCTGACCGATAGTATTTACCCGCATTGACCTGACCACTTCCAAGTAACCAACAACAATCACAAGTCCCCCGATTGGGGATACTTCATATATGTAATTATATGTATATAGATTACCCCACTTACAAACTTGGGTTAGGATAACCAGGTATCAAACTGGTTAAACTATGTTAAAATCAGTTATTTAAGCTATAGCTACTAAGTCCTCAATATATATATATATACATATTGACAATAGTTCCAACATATCTGCAGAAATAAATGACGATAACCATAACAGCATTTTTTAAACAAATAGCACTTCACTTATTATGCTTTACAACTTTACAACCGGTTTATTTGACCAAAATAACTACCCTCTGGTAATTTAACATAGCTATTGAAAATGGCCATTTATAGTGGATTTTCCCATAAGAAATGGGTGGATTTTCCATAGCTATGTTAAATTACCAGAGGGTACCTGACCAGTTATAAGTTGGTTTATAAACCCCATTGACTATAGTTATAAGTTCCATAAATCATAGTTATTGGAGTTATAAACCAACTTAGCTATCTTGGGGGCCCCACATTGTACCAGTATTTGCCATAGTTCGGTCCCCAAACTTCCAAAACCTTGATTCGTAACGCCTCCATTGCCCAGGAAGGCAACTCGGGAAGACCAGTTCGACCCGGAGCTCCATCTAAACTGCTGCGCAACTTGGAGACCTGCGCCGAAATGGAACATGCCAAGGGCGCAAAGGAAGGCTCCAGGGAATATGTGGGCTTATGGTTGTCAATATTCTTATTAGGATATAAAAAGTCTAAGTATGATATTATTATTATATATAGTATGTTCGTTATAACAATCTAATGAAATATGATGCGTTTTTTTTAGCCTAGGCCTAAGTCAACATCAAAAGACTATGAGAACCGCCACAGCCTATCTTATCATTGAGTATAATAAGCATATCCTGTCTAGCAACCTCAAGAAAGAATAAGGTTGAGGCTGGTAAAATCCAACGAAAATCCCAGTCAACTCTTTGGTTTGTTATTTCTCATCATGATCAAACTCAATTTGGTATATCGTCAATTACTGTAGCTATCAGCTATCACCAATTTGGGGTTAATCGGGTGCCATAACTACGACCATAATCAAGAATCGGGATTCTATCTTTTCGGTGGTTGCTCTGAGGGCTGATGAACCAACTGAAATATGTAAATAATTGAAACAGCAATTGATACCGCAACTGATGAAGAACGCTACCTTTAAGGGCAAAAACAAACGTGGGTATAAAACCAACTATATATATATATATATTCTTTATCGGGATGTAATGGGATATATCATGGGATAACTGATTGGGTTCAAACGTCTAAATGGTTTCTACTAATTTATTTCGCAAAAAAAACATATTGGACTATTTCAGGCCAGCAGTGGACTGAAGCATCTTGGAGCAGCTTGACGTGTGATCCCTGATTCCCAGAAACTGGTTGGTGGTGCAGTGTCCGACCAAATCCTCCAGACAGAGTCTAGATGTTTATCGTCAAACGCATATAACCAAAGTAACTGCGAAACCCATGAATCATGTGGTAAACATATATGTCAACATTGGTAACCCAATTATAAACCCGCCCCAGTATCACTATTGATGGGTGATAACAGTCATCACCAAATGATAGGCTTTTCTCTGGGTGAATCCGTGAGTCCGAATGGGTGCACCATGAAACATGAAGCCACCACTCCCCAGGCCCTGACTTGAACTCGCAATTTCTCTGCACCTTGCCTGACAAGCGGGAACCCAACCAAACGATCCAAACAAGGAGCTCTTTGTATGGGAAAATCCTGGGACAATCCCCGAAAAAAACGGCGGTCTTGGAAAACCATCGATAAATGGTTGGGTTTTTATTGCCATGTGTGATTACTGTAGGGTAAGTCAGGCATGGATCCATACTGAAGGAATTTCACAAAGAGTTTTCAATCCACAATCAACCTATACAACAATCGGTCCAACTATAATCATGACGGATCTTGCCTCTGACATCCTCTGACGACAACTCATATATGGCAATAGAGATAGAGTGGGTTCATTCATGGTTCATTGACCAGTCCGTCTGCGACTGGCCAAGATCTTCGAGTTTGAGCCAGCCATACCTATAGTAACCCAAAAAAGAATAGAAAAGGACTGAAACTGATCACTACTTTCAGAAGATTGGCCTTTTTCATCTTTTTAGCTATTGATAAATCCCCGATATATATTTTGAGGTGAAATCACTAATATCGTATGAGTAATTTCCAATCTTTCATGTTAAAATATATACTGTATGCATATAAACATGTCCTGTGGGTTTTTGTGGCTATCCTCCGGCAATCAAATTTATGGCAATGGAAAGTGTTTGATTACCGCAGGGTACTGTAAATCATTAATATCCCTTGATTATCTGAGGAGTATCCTTACTAAACCATAGTAAAACAGATTCAAACCATATCATGGCTGTGTTAGTGAAAACTCGAGGACAAATCACCAGTAAATCACCATCTTAACTCCCAGGAAAAATCCCATTCAATCACCACGAAATCACCACCGGGATCAATTTAAACCGAGCCACTGGATCTCCTTAGCCGCTTCCGCCCATGCGCCCGCAGAAGACTTCAAGCAGCGCGCCAGAAGCCTCGTGGATGGTGGACTGGCACGGACGAAGTGTGGCAAAATGGTGATTTAATGGTTGATTTAATCAAATTTATTGTGGTAAACGGTGATTTGATTGGATTTAACGGTGATCTAACGAGATTCAACTGGTAAAAAAGTGATTTGATTGGATTTAATGGTGATTCAATGGGATTTAGTGTGATTTAATGGTGATTTCATGGGATGTATGTAATGTGGTAAAATGAGTATATGTACAGTATGTATGGCTTACAACATGTTAAAGCATCATAGTCCCCAATGAGGGCATTTGGGCTTAAATTCCCAAGGTCTGGCTGGTCATGTGCTCACGGAATCTCATATATTGTTATATATATCCTTTCATATACCTTATGCTATCCTACCAATTCCTCCCCCAATAAAAAACATATAAACCCTAGGGATCTAGTTAGTAGTTACATGTAGTTACTGGATCTATTGATGAATTGTTTTTTCCCCGCTTTGCATATGACGCCTGTAAGGCGAGGTTACTCTGCAGTGCCTCCATGTGATCAAATAAATGGGGTCCCAAAAATTGAATCGGGCTATTCAATATATTGGCATATATTGGCTCTATTATCCCAGTTTCAGGATGCTTCACCGAAACTAATCCACCATTTTTGATGGTTAACGTCGCGCAGCTCTTTTTCATCTTGTTGAAATGATCGCGCATGGGATGAAACCAATCAGCATATTTTAGGCGGATGGGATGATAATCCAATGTTTTTTTTTCTGAAGACTTGGTTGGGCACTGCTAATTCACCAATATGGATTCTCATCATGTTTCCCATGCGCGGTATACCCCCATTTTTAACACATCCCTGTAGTGAACTCGGCAGCATCAGCCCGAATTTGCATCGCCTGCTCCGAACGAAGTCCACATTGCTCTGCAGAAGCCTCACCTGGAAGTACGTTTCATGTTCACACCAGGGATATGATGCAGGAAAGGCCCACTAAGATTGTTGGAGGATATCATATGCCTGGTTTCATTGAGTTCTGTAATGGAAACATCTACAGTTGGATGGTCTATAAATCTATCTTGGGGGCCTTGTCCTGTACGGATGATATGAAAATCTATTTACTATTGACAGAAAGGTGGGATTGTGCATATTATGCACCAACAATCATCCCCCTCAATGTTAATATATCAAACTCCTCACAGGAAACCAAGTTTCAGTATTGGATGACCCTTCATTTTGGGGCTTTTCGTTGGGCTTATTTGACATAACATTTTCTTCTATCAGGGATTACTTCGTGGTTGAAAAAAATACGCCAGGTGAACATCAGCACTAATGTCAACCCCGGATTAATAAACCATGGTTTATTAATTAGGGGGGTAATCCTTCAATAGTCATAATCTGATACTTAAATGGTACCCTCCCAATTAAACAATCTAGGGGTTTATTAATCCAGGGTTGACATTAAATCACCAAGATGCATCTTTGGAAGCTGTCTCTCGGACCACCCGGGCTTCGTTTGCCTCTTCTGTACCTCATCGAAGTGCTGGACTTGCGGCAGCTGTGGAATTTTAGGCTTTCGCCTCCGGGCCCACGGAAATAGTGTACCTTTTTTTTTGAGTTGAAAGAACATCCAAATAGATTTTATATAAACATTAGATTCCCCTGCTTTTGGCGGGTTCACCACGAGAATCATTTTCAACAGTCGTCCACGTAACTGGTTGAAGTGCAGTGGTCGAACTTCAAGGATGTATGGGCAGCGACAAGATGGTCCATGTGATCGTGCGTGAATATGTCTATGTCTATGTCGGAAATGGGGTTCTCTGAAATGATGAATGGTGTCCTTTAATTTACTGGTTGATCATGAGTTTATCATATGTTCTTTATACAAATGGTGATAATAAGTTATACCATGGTCATACCATGTCATACCCCATATTTTAATGCACCCAAATATGTACAGTACACTGTGACACTCATCATCTTACACACGACCCACATAACAAGACGCATGGATAGCCGATGATGGCGCGATGATGTCAAATGCGTAGCCGTAGCCCAAAAGTGGGAAACTCAAAATTCAAGGGAT
>Ga0126342_10001805_pt1 | contig 31536 bp, 16 predicted proteins | sample Cyp1metagenome_FD_92528 | JGI IMG/M metagenome (GOLD analysis project Ga0126342, IMG submission 92528) | Coral microbial communities from Lord Howe Island, Old Settlement Bay, Australia - Cyphastrea 1 metagenome | ecosystem: Host-associated > Invertebrates > Cnidaria > Coral ...
TGTATGTATGTATGTATGTATGTATATGTATATATATTAATGGGATGTATTGAGTATTATCTAATGGGATATTGATATAACCCCTGAATGGTCCCAAATAAGTGCAAATCCCTACTAAGCCATGGTTTCTGGGGTACCTTTAATATTTAGGGAATGGGCGTATATTGTATTGATGAACAGACTCGGAAGTTAGTGCCCAAGACCATCACTGCAATCCCCTTCCACTGGTTACAACCACCAGGGACTTTGGGCATTGCTCAAGTGAGTGCTCAAGTGGAAGTTCAAGTTTGCATAACCCCATATAACATCATATGGGTGTTGGTCAGAATTGAGAAGCCCCAACTACAGGATGGTAAGCGCAAAAAAAAAAGAAGTATATATCAGGGCCTCCAGTCTGCAGGCCTTAAATTTGAGGCCCTATACCCACTGGTAAACTAACATAGCTATTGAAAATGGCCATTTATAGTGGATTTTCCCATTAAAAATGGTGATTTTCCACAGTTATGTTAGTTTACCAGAGGGTATGTGTCTGTACGATTCTGTTCGTATAGATAACTATCCACCAGCAATGCTCAACCTACGACCCAGCCTCGTCGTAAAGCACACTGGGGCACGCCAGCTGCAAGGCAGCATGGTGCTGGTGCACCGCCTGACCAAGAAAAATGATGGAATAATTAAACTGAAGTGATTTTGATTTCAAAAACAAAGATCAATAAAGATCACCCAAGTGAAGATGAAACTAAAATCACTTCAGTGACTCTATGCACTGACACAACGTCCTTTTCGCTGCGTGTTGCATCCAAGCTCCACAGCGTTACAGCTCCGCACCTCGAGCACTACAGCTCGGTCCGCGCAAAAGCTTGGCGGGGCATGTTCCAGCGCGCGCCAGGTATTTCTGACCGCCTAGCATCGGCCGATGACTGCGATGACATTTTCACCATCAGTCCGACTCAACGACTCACTCGCTAAAAATCTCAGAAATTGAAGCCTCTCAATTATAACATGTTACCCCATTGTATCCCCATGGTATCCCCATTTTAACCAGACTTCAAGAAGCGACATCTCCGTCCACCTCCAACACCAACTCTCGGTCCATGAGGTCTTGGGCAGCATATTGGAGCGCCATGCCGTTCACTGCCACGGCCTTCACTGCTTTGGAGAGCTAGGTATGGGTCAAAATTAGAGATCGTTTATATTATCATATGTTAATTTATATGCATACTTTTCTATCTACATATTCATATGAAGCATCCGTTTTGGGGGCTCAACCGTTTTGCCCAACCGACCTGAGGCCAGATATAGCCCCCCAATGCCACACCAACCTGCTTCATGAAATCATAATCGTAGCACAATGCAGGGGCCGCGTACTGTAGGGACTCCTCATGGCAGTGTCTACGCAATCTAAGCTCGTGGCCAATTTCGGTTCACTGGAGGATGGATTGGCATCTCATATTTGGATCTGTCGATCTCTTTAAATGGCCAGCTATGGGTCAAAACCCTGGTACCACTATCAAGATTCGCAGAAACCAACGCAGAAATTGATAATAAGACAAAATTTTAGGGCGCTGATCTATATACCTAATCTCTGGGCCTTTGGGTCTGAAAATTCTGTTGTCTCCACAAATCCCTTCGTTCCAAGCGTTCCAAGGTCCGCACCACCCCCTGCGCCAGCGCTTTCAGCATGAAGCCGCTCTCGCCACGCAAACGCAGGGACTCAGGGCATGGCAAACTCGGCTGGGGCCGTTGGGGCCGTCATGGCAGTATTTCTGAGGCTCCCAGCAGCAAACTGCAGAGATCGCCAGGACTGTTTCAAAGCCAGATCTTGGTTGGGAAAAAATGGTCGAAAACCCTCCACGCCTGGAAAATCCCGTATAGATGATGGACTTAATGGCTAAATCATCTAGAAATTGAGGGATTTGTGCATTGCCAGGTCTGATTACCAGAGGGTAATCACCGAAGGAGTTCCCATGGTGGTGATCTGCAAACATTGAGAGCCTCCAACCCTCAGTGGTGGATCAATTGCCTGGGATCAAAGTGATCATCTCTGAGCTCGATGCTGACAATGTCCTTGTCATCCCTCAACTCCTGGAGCAAGAGACTCAATTCTGACACTTTCTGCTTCTGTCTTCCGGAAGACATCAAAGAATCATGGCCTCCTTCAAGGTATCGTTTCGCAGCCAGGTCTACTACAAATCCACATCCACTGACTGCTGTGATCTAAGCCTCCCTGAACAGCTCCTCTGAAGCATACTCCAAGGCTTGCCAGCATTGCTTCACAGCTTCTCTGACCTGCTATCTCCAGCGACTTCCCAAGCAGGTTCTATCCCAAGGGTCAATGGATTGGTTTCAGGGAAACTCTTAACCGGAAACCATCGATTTTCCCATTTTTCATATGAGGGTTTTCCTGTAAATTTCCCTTAAACCAATCCATCGAAACGGAATGGAATCCACCAACCCATAGATTTTCGCCAGCCAAGGCGCGATGCGAGAAGATCCACAAAGCTTTCGGGACACGTTCTTCATGGCCCTCCAGCTGGTCTTCACCTCAAAGCTAGGGGAAATCGGCCAAAAAAAATGGGATTTCACTTCGGGCATGGAATCTGCTGGAATCGGATTTGTCCCAAAACAATCAAAACAAGACCACCCCCAAGGCTAAGAGGTCTTTCTGGCTTCAGCTTTCTGGGCTGCTGACTGCTGCGTAGGCCAGATCAGGATCTGAACCTCACGCCGATCGCATGGGATGCGCTCCGTGGCACAATTTTCGTGTCCAGAAAGTGCGGGCAACCACAATGGGCATCCCTGTGGACTCACCAGCAAGTCCGGTCCCCACACAACATCCAGTGCCCCAAAATCCAATGATTTGCCTATTCAAATGGCCGCAACTGGCCAGAAGGACTCCAAGCCCCCTGCGGATTTCTTCAGTGCCATATCTTAGAGCAATGCCATGCTGCTGCACAGCCTGTGGACAATTGTCTAGTAAAACATACTGTACCCATTAAACTCATGAAACCCCTCATTTATGGGGATTTCCGTTGCCATGCTTGATTGCCGGATTTTTGCTATTTCAAGTGCCGGTTTTCATTTGCCAGGTTGGTTTACCAAAGAATAAACCCTCTGAGAAAGCAAGTGAGCCAAAGCATCGAAGACAGTGACTTGCTTTGTGCCTTCATCATGAAGTTTCGGTCTCCATAATATGGCGAAGCATAGGCCATAGCCTGAGAATCACCACCCCTCCAGGTCCTTCCAGGACTGGGTCCATTACACGAATTTCGACATTGTAGATTCGCCTCCCACAGTAAAAGCTAAGCCCTCGCTATCCAGAAACGGCACTGGAGAAAGCTGCCATGGTTAGTTGAGACAGTACACTACATTACAATACAAACAATACATATGTATATATATATACATACATACTTTGATTTATATACATGTATAGATATGTAGATATGTACATTTAGTTATATGTATGTACATTTATTCATAATATATACATACATAGGTTTTATATATATATATTATATATATCTATATACATAATATATATGATCTACTATGTATGTTATATTGTATATATAATCATAATATATAAGTATATATATATATCATATGTCAATCCACAGCTTCCAATGAGCTTCCGCCCAAGGTCCAGACAGTGTAGTCCTGCTTCACCGCTTCAGCCAAGACGTCACGATCCCTCCGTAGCCTTGGGCTCAATAAGTCAAAGTGAATGCGTGGGTGTCTGAAAAAATTAGGGGAAAACCCCCCAAATCCAATGAATGATTATCATTTTCCCAATTGAATTGTAGTCATTTTGTGAATATACCCCGTTTTTAGACACACCCACGTTTTCTGGGTGAGTATATACCCTGAGTCTTCAATCTGCGCAAAGCAAATTCTGCTCCGGAACAGGATCTCTAGGAGGTTTCCCCAAATTCTCCTGCGGGATTGGCAGAAGCCCTGCTCATGGGGGCCAGGCTCTTTACTTCCATACAGCATGACCTTCCAGCTCTGATGTCCGTGGCCCTGCCAGGATTTCAGATTTCTGGGGGAAGTTTCTCCAAATTTCAAGTTCAAATCTCCGTCATTCAAAATTCAAACCAGTGTATAATCTCTATATGTTTGTCATGGTATGTTTGAACCATATCAATGGATTCAAATCATTGGATGGTATGTTTGCCGTCTTCCACATCTACATCCAATGTCATCCAATGTCACCACTCGCACCATACCATCTTCTTTGTCCCACCTCACGCATGGCCTTCATGACGATTTCTTTGTTCCCTCGATCTTCAAGCGGAGCATATTTCAACCTGCCACTGCGGGAGATCCCTATCCAGGCACTGAACGCATGGCCAAGCACGACAGGCAGACGCTTTCGAGCTGCCGGTGGTCTGCATGTGCAAATGAAGTTCCTACAGCCATTGAAGCTGGTACCCTCTGGTAAACAGACAAAAAACTATGGAAAATCACCACTTTAATTGCGGTAAATCAACTATTTCTATGGGCCATTTTCAATAGCTATGTTAAATTACCAGAGGGTATCAATCACAACCTGAAGGACCTGAAGGACCTGAAGGACCTGAAGGACCTGAAGGACCTGAAGGAGCCACATGGACAGAGACAGATCCCGAGGCAAGAACCGGGTTGCCCTCCTGTTGCTCCACCTCCAGGACAAAAGGTAACTATTTCTGGCTTGTTGGACAAAAGGCAACTCTTATAGAAGTTGGACTAGGCTGGCTTATTTGAGCTATTGAAACCTATCGCAACTCGCTGTCGTTGTGTCGAGTGGTCCACGGTCAGACTCAACGCGCACAGCACCTCTGGAAGAATCTGCCTCGCAGCATAGGCACTGAGTCATCAAGGGGCAGATCATCTGCCAATGCAGCTGATTGGAAATCGGTGTCCCAACCAATCAAACCAATGTCAGCTGCAAAGCAAATCTTGCCCACCATGTGAAGCTAAAATGCCACTTTGACAAAGTCCATATAGTGCGTCTAGTTTACGAATCTACAATAAGTATCAATAAGTCATTTACATTCATTACATTCATTTACTATCCTCACCAAACTCAGTGCATCAGCCAAGTCAGCCAAGTCAGCCAAGGACCCCCACACGAATGGGGCATTCGTCAATGTGGCAGTCGGTGCTTCCAGGCGAAAGCCGCGCTTCATCATGAACTCAGCAACCTCATCGAAGGGTCATGGGACCCCGCAGATTGCATCCATTTTGATGGTCAAATCATCTTGACCCATGAGAGACTTTGTTGAGGTGCAACAAGAAACAACTTCAACTACGCTTAGCTCCTGGTTGAGTCCCTTTGCATTCCGCTTTCTGTCTGTCAATGCATTTGATTTGCTTAGGCAGTCCCACTTCCCAACCAAAACTAGAGCGGCTGCAGGAAATGTGACACATCCCACGGCGACCATCAGGAGAGTCCCCAGACTTGCAGCGGGATGGGGTCAAAGAACTCAAAGTCCCCCGTCATCGGACGGATCATCCCCACGACCTGGGAGGATGGTCTGCACCGGAGTGGGCAAGTCTCACGGAGTGTTGTCTCAGTAGAGCGGGCAAGGGGCAGTTATACTCTCACCAGACGGGTCATGATCCTGATCATCATGATGATGATGATCATGATGATCCTGATGATCATGATGATCATGATGATCATTTTTGTCATGTTTGCCATTTTTGTCATTTTTATCATTTTTATCATGATGATCATGATGATCATGATCGTCATGGTCACCATCATCACCATCATCACCATCATCACCGCCATCACCGCCATCTTCACACTCGCCACTGATCTATGATGAAAACAGCATGTGACGGCATCCGTGGCCGTTTGTGGGAGCAATTTGAGCCCATACAATGCAATGTTCCGACCTGCTGCGAGTCTGGGTCAATGATGTGGCCCTGCTCCAACATATGGAAGGTCCTGACCATTGGCAACGTACCCATGGAGAGTTTTCATGGATGTCGATTAGGTGTATCATTGAATAATAATAATAAATAATAATATAGTAATAATAATATCGTAATATATAATAATAATCGTCATTATCATCATTATCAGGTCATCGTCATCGTCGTCGTCATCAACAACACCATCATCACCACCATCATCATCATCCTCGTCGTCGTCATGAAAAGTAAGAATCTTAAAGACTAACTGAGACGAAGACTTTCCAAAGTGCACGATGTCAGATCTGTTGGGATGCTCATTCCTGAATTGGGGGACAATTTGCAATTCAAGGCGAGAGGGAAACCAAGCAATGGGTCTGGAGGTGGTTGATGTTTGATGACTTCGGGATACCACCATGAGTTTCCTCCTTGGATTGTTACAGTGCACCACAAATGTGGATTACGCATTGCCGTGATGTCGCCGAAGCGCCTCAGTCAACCCTAGATAATGTATATACAAATATAATAAATATATATATATATATATATATACGCTGCAGTACGGCATGTTCGGCAACACTTATCATTTAAATGCAAGCACCAAGATCTGGATAAAACATTATGTATAAAACGTGATACATCTATGACTCAACAACCATGGGGATTCAAGTTGACAATGACAGAGGCAGTGTCCCAACTGCTCCCCCTTCGCTATCCGAGCAGCTGCAACACTGCAGGATCAACCCTTTGGCCTTGGTATCCCCCAACCCCAAAGTTGGAAATTTTATGATATATCTCAAAGATTCTCAAAGCACCTACAATTATCTTCATTCTATGTCTTAAGCCATCCATTTCGGGTCATCAATCATGTTTTCTTGGAAAAAACTTGAGGCCCAGGGTAAGGGACAAAAGCTAGCTTGGCAGGGAGCTTTTCATGAAAACACAATGATGCTGAGGATGGGGGCCGAATTTGCTACCAGGGGCGACATGCGGACGGTGTCCGTGCTGCCGAATTTGCTACCAGGGGTGACATGCGGACGGTGTCCACGCTGGAGGTTGGGCCACGGCCAAACTGCTTGTGAACCAGCCAGCTGGGGGGGAGTAGGTTAAGTATGAAGTTTCATGCGATTGGAGATTCCAGCCCCCCCAATACCTTGCTAAAGCAAGAGGGACTTCAGCTAGCAGAAGCTAGCTTTCGTGAAAACATGTTTGATCATGTTCCGCAGGTTTTCCCCCATCATCCCCCAATTTCTTCGGTTGAGCTCCAAACGCTGCGGGTTCCACATTCCCATTGGCCTGGCAGGATCAGCTGGACCATCCCAGCTGACGCTGTTGGTTCTATCACCTTTTGGAGGTAAAAGGGTGATTGTTTTCTGCTGGGTTCAACCCCAGGGAACCATGCCACCATGCCCTACAAAACCAGGTGCGTTCTATGGGATTCCCATAGGCAGCCCCACACACTGAAGTCCGGTGGATCGAACACCAACAGAGAGGTGGAGTGCATCGAGTAGATGTGACCATCGTACAGCAGCGGCTCATTGCCTGGCCAGCAGTCGAAACATCAACCTTAGAATACTTTTTGGTGGGTATAACTGGTATAACTCGGTATAACTACCACCATTTTCTTCATGGCTACGGGTCAAGTGTATACCAAAATATGCCAAGAATGGGTTGGTTTAGCAAATGGGCCGCGAAATCTCCAAGGCCTTTCGGAAAGCAAACCGACTCTGGCATCAATGAGGATGGCAAGCCACCAGTCCTGCAACTTTTCAGCCCGTGACTGGAAAAATCAGCAACTTTTGAACATCTCCCAATGTATCCCATTGAAAAATATTGAAAATGTCTGGGACTGCCCCCTAGACTCAGAAACGCCAGGTTTTTTTCGCTGCTTCAAGCTGGTCCCGAGTGGGAGCCCCAGGGAATGCGCCAGCCGCATTGCCCGGTCCTGCCAAGGTCACACGAACTTCTTGGAGATTACAATGACAAAGCAGAAATGGAAACTGGATAGAATGGATATGCCATAAGTATCTGGTTGGTGGTTGACCTACCCCTCTGAAAAATATGAGTTCGTCAATGGGAAGGATGACATCCCATTGATCATCCCTAATATATGAAATGGAAAATAAAAAATATTCCAAACCACCAACCAGGTATCTATAAGTCCCTCAAAACTCCCAAAGCCAGCATTCATTTTGGAGGTTGCATCAGCCCCATCACAGCCGTGATATGGTGAATCTCTCAGGCGCTCCACCAAGTCGTTATTCTGGGCGTTGTAGGCACACTCCAGCTGTCGCCTTAAGCCACCAATCTATGGCCCTATGGCAATCGCGAAGAAGATGACTGGTGGTTGAGCCACCCCGGGAAAACTATGAGAGTCAGCTTGGATATGTTTGGATAAAAAAATCCCAAATTGAGGTTGAGAAATGAGAACTTTAAAAAAAAATAAAAAGTTCTCGGAAAAATCCGAATTACCCACAGGTTAAATTATCAAGACCCATGAGAAGAAATAAACCATGAATTCTGGAAGTCTTGAAAGCCTGACAGGCCCTGACAGGCCAGTCACAATTTCACAAACAAACACCCTTCGTGGCATGGAACTCAGAAGCACACCACCCCTTTCAATCATTCATCAGTTTTCCACGGAAACTGGGGGCTGGGTTCCTGGAGTGCCTTTTTTCGATGTTTGTTGGTAAAATCTCAATCTTTCTGGATGACACACTGTTGTTTTAAAGTTTGGTTTCAAAGCCTCATCGCGATTGCCTAAATCCCTGGTCAACATCTTGCAAGTCAAGCCCGCACCTTTAGTTTAGTCTTTCCGTCCCCAATTCAAGGGTTGCTCCAAACATCCCAGGTTGCAAGGGTGGTTAATATGGTAAATAACCAATGATTTACCTACAATAGGTTGGAGCAACCCTGATTTTTGCTTGCCACAAAATCCCAAAAACTTTGTTGCGTTGCCTCAACCCACCTTCCAGCAGCTGCCCATCTAAGATCCTGACTGCACCTCCGATAAGCCCTTTCGCTGAGAAGGAGATAAGGCCTTGCACCAGAAGGGATAGGCTCTGCTTGGATGGCCCAAACATTATAGATTTATATTATAAATATGGTATTCCAAGTACATTCCTAGTTTCTGGATGTTTCTGGTGGATGTCCAATTGGCAACACTGAAGCAAAGCAGGGCCTGGTGAATGGAGACAGTTTTGGAACCCTGAAGCAAAATCAAGAGAAATTGTGGGCGTCCTCAAAATGAACAGTGACCATAGAGGATCTTTATCGATCCAGTTTTGGGGCTACTTTTCTAAAATAACTCATGCAGTGTAGACTGGAACATTGGCATCTATTCAGCGGAAACCACTGCCTCATAGGCTTCTCTTCTTCTCAAGGTTAGGACCTCAAGGTATTTGTGAAGAGCTGAGTGTTCACCAAGACGTGCGGTTCAAGTGAAAAACCTTTGAAGCCCGACTGTCTCGGCGGAATGTTGCGGCTTTGGAGGCCTCTTCAAAAACAAGAGCAGGCAGGGCATGGGTCCATCACGGTCCATCGGTTCACAGATGCAGATGTTCACAGGGCCTGTAGTACAGTGTCAATGGGAAAAGGTCCGGGGTGGGCACATCTGGTGCTTCTCCTGGCCTCAGTCGCAGTCGATGCAGTAGGTACTGTCCATCCGACCTGCTACATCCGACTGTTACCCAACGATTTCGCCACACCTGTACCATTTTCCAGTGGCATCCCGCAACTTCAAGTGGTCGTAGCTGGGCTCCTCAAGGGCCATGATGCTATGACTCAGAGAACAACATAGAACAACCACTTAATTCACTTAATATGATCTGACCCTAGCTATGGCTATCAATTGCTATAGCTTGCCATCAGTTGCTAGTGGTTGGTACTTCAGCCAGTCCTGAATGCCTTCGCTGGCAAACTTCTCGGAGAGTAACTGCTCGATGTCTTCTCTCTGCAGATAGGAGATTTCCTGGCAAAATGTGGCTAGTTGGTCCTTCACTCAGCCAAACTATACAAGGAAAGAAGAATCATCCAAGTTCCATGGGATCAAATCCGACAGCTGAGTTTGCTGCCAAGTCAAAACCACGTTGCGCTCTTGTGGAACTCACCTGAGTTGGAAATATGTAGAATTAGAATTGTTTATAGCTTTGTCTGAAAAATGGGCCTCCCGATTCCAATGGATTAGAAAGTGTGTTTCCGCATTGAAATAGCCATGGCCATGAACTGAGTATGTCCTGTTTTTGGACGAACCCCATGTTGTGCCATGGGCAGAATAGCGGGTGATCTGTTTCAGTCCGAACCACCAGTGGTCTTTTCTAGGGTGGATTGCATTTTCTGCGAAGTGTTCCAACACGAAATCATGTGCATCCATTGAGTTCCAAACCAAAAAGAATGGCTCTACAAACTTTGCCAGGGTTGACGGTTGGACCTCAGCAGTTTTCAATCGCGGCGCCATCATCACAGTTCACATGGAAAAAGATTCCTCTGTAGTATTACCGTTTCAGCATGTTTCACCCAAAGTCTTGGAACGCACTTCTCTTCCCAGCTCAGGGAGTGTCGCATAATGAGTCAGCAACTCAGTGTCGGACGGTACTGAGTGAAGGCGCTTGTGGCCGCGGCTTTTTGGTCTCAACGATCTTTGACTCGACCGGAGGATATTCCTCTCAGCGAAATTCCCCACATGAAAGGTTGTGAGCAGTGAAGTTGCAAACTTCTCCCTTTCAAAACAGGAAGAGGTCCACAGATGTATACATATCCATATAGATACACAATATAATTTATATATATATATACTGTATATACACATAGATTCATATAAATCTATATCAATAACCTCATGTAATATATATATATATCAGGCAGAGCTACCACCAAAAAACTATCCACTACCCCGTGCTGCGACATCGCCTCCAAGGTGACTGGTGAAAAAGCCGGAAAAGCCGGCGCCTCTGGAAGCCTCGCTGTGGGTCTCACTGGATTGGTTGAAGGGAAAAATTGCAGGAAAATCCCGTAGATCATCATGGGATATTATGATATATCATCATGATCAATGATATTCGATCATGTATCATAATAGCCAACAATCATAATCATGAGGAAAAAGAACCCATTGACTATATTATACATTGTGATACTAACTTCGATACTATGATATCGATACTCCATCTTCATACTTGTTTTGAATTGGTTTTGTCTGATGATCTATGATGCACATTTTGAAGAATTACTGTAGAATGTCTCCAGAATAGTTATAAGTTATAAAGATTATAAAGGATGTTGCCAGGGTTTTCAACTGCCATGTGTAGTTTCACTCCAAAACCATCAAGTTGGGAACGTGAGTGATACATTGTTTTTCAGTTTGCCTGAGCTCCAAGAAGCTGTCTATCACTTTCCACCGGAATTCACTTTCCACCAGAATTGCCAAATCAAGGCATGTTCCCATAGTTTTTTTATATGCAGCAACATAAACATAGACATTATTAATGTGGTAAACCCGATGCCATAAACAACTACCATTTGGGGAGTTCTTATACCACATGAGTCGCTTTCAGCGAGCCATGGATCTGCGCCAAAGCACGGTGCTTTGACCTTCCGGAGAAGCTGCGTACCTGCCGTAGTCAAGGACTAACCGAAGTCTGCAACCTGATATCCCCATGTTGGTTGAGATGATGATTTAAAAATGAACATAACTATGTGATACTATGGGGATATAAAGACGTATGGACACAACTATGGTGGACACAACATAGATGCCCAGGGTCACCATCGGAGGAGACCACACTGATCCACCCAGAGACACCTGGCGAGAAAATGGTCACTTATTGACGCTAGTCCATACTTGGAAGTTCCAGTTAAACCCAGTTATGTGGATATAAATATATATATATATATATCCAACTTATAGATGTTATATCCAACTTTAAAATAACCCATAAGCGCAGTTATATCCCAACAAAATAAAATGGTTTTCTGTCTAAAGAGCTTGTCCCACCTTCTTCATCTCTCACACAAAGACGTTTGCCACTGGGTCCACTGCCAATCTCAAGCACCTGTCAGAGGGTCAGCTGAATCGATGGTCCACTGGAAACTTCGAGCACTGATCAGCAGCCAAATGGAAGTTTTTGCCAAGTATAATATACATATATCTTATGTCTTATGGGTGTTGATGAGATTAATATATATATATACATTGTAGAAACACAGACCGAGTTTTGGATGAAGTTATTTGCCAATATCTCCAGGATGCCACAAGTATTAATGGTGGTTAAATACATTTGCTGTACTTCAGATAGCAATTTTCCCATCAGCCGCGAGCCTCCACTTGGCATCGGTCTGGCAGCTTGGCGACTTGCGGACTGTCCAAAGCCTCTTCCTTCCGAACAATCCTTGACGGCTACGGCTGAGGTTTTGTTCATTTGCAACATTCAAAAAGAATGGGGGAATGTGAGGGTCAAGCTTGAGCATTTCGGCTAGTGACAATACCATCTGTTTGCTATGTTTGCTTTCCAAAGGCCGTGACTTCACGAAAGATGTGCAACTCTAGTCTTTAAACATGATGCGCAACTCATCTTAAACATGAGGCTGCCACACACTCGTGATCACATGGCACAAGTCGCCCACTTCCTCAGGTTCAAGGCTTGATGAAACGCAGCTGAAGAGCCGATCCTTCTTATCCTGGATCATAGATCACAATAAAACTACTACCGCTACCACAACTGAAGAATCCTACACTTCATCCACATGTCACGAGGGCCCCGCAAAGCGCGCTGTGTGCTTGCCATGATCATGACGGGCAGCCTTCACTGCCGCCTCGATCCTACAAAATCAGTGGACTGCACCAAAAATCGACTGGGATGTGATCTCCCCATACAGTTGTTGAAATGAATGTTCAGAGATATTCAGAGCACCAGTCTCCTCTTCTCACGAGCCGCCCCACGCAGTTCCTCGCAATGGTGGTGACGTCGTGCTCATCCCAATACCAGAGCATGTCCACAGTTGCAAAGGAACAGTCCCTTGTATAGCACGTATAGCTTGATGTTTGCCATTTACAAGATTTACACGTGTGTTTGAAGCATCATTCAAGAAATACGAGTATCACTCAACCGTTAAAACAACGTTGCGCCGCCACCGCTCAAAAAAGAAAGTCAGATCGGAGAATTCCCCATCCTTTTCAATGATGCGAACCAAAGCTTCACCGCTGGACGACACCACACTAACCTGAGAAAGTTGCTGCTTGGCGATTTCGATGAAGAATGAAAAAGAATTGAAAATATAAGGGATCATCAAGCGGATAAGAAATGAAAAAAATGAACTGATTTGAAAACACCAGGCAATTTGGGGTTGATCCACCAGACTAAGGCTAGCACCCAACCGTGGACACTGCCTGTATCTTGGATGGCAATGCGCTTGCCACTTGCTCCGGAACCTGACAGAAAATATGAAGTCGATGTGGGATCATCATCCCAAGCACTAACCCGTTTGCCCGTTTGGAAAATGAATCGCCATCTCTTCAGCAACAACTTCAACTTGAGGCGCCCACCGATTTGTGTCACTTCAACACGACACCTGGAAAGACTAAAATCAACAGAGATTGACAGAGTATGACAGAGTGAAGTCCAGAAAATCTTACGAAACACAAACACAAGCATCAAACTGTGGCTGTACACAAAACTGGTGGCTTCCCAAAAACTACGGGCCATCCGATTGCTTCATCCCATGGGAAAGGGCCATTTTTCCAACAGAAATGGACCCGATCCGAGGGCCAAGCCCGTCCAGCAGCTGTGCTACCTTGGGGCTTTGAAGATCTTCAGCCTGCCGGACCAACCTCGTCAAGGATCATGAATGACAATGATGCCAAAAAAAAACATGGATAACAAAAATCATTGAGTCCCAACTTGACTGTCATGAGGGGTCTCATTCTTTTGAGAAACCCGGGAAAAATCACTTCACACAGCCAGAGGCCCAGCCAGGAAACAAATTGAGCCCCCGCACGCTGCTCCGATGACTTCGCAAATGTCTCCCACGTCAAATCTGGCAGTGGGCCTCACTGGGCACCCCACCCAAGACAGCCATGCAATCAAGGCGTGCCGTGAAGTGTCCAAGGGCACTTTGTTCTCAGAGATCTAGATCTAGAATATGACAACAACCGCTTTCTTCAGCATCACTCTGTTGGAATCCACCTCTCTGAGTAGTAGACTTTCCTGAATCATTTCGAGACACGTCAGGGCCTGCAAATCACATGAGCCAATTCAATTTATGGGTTTCATCATGGCAAATGACAACGCCTAATTTCAATCAGCTCAAAAAGGATCTTCGTATAGCAGTCATGAAAATTCCAAATGTATGTCAGTTATAAACAATCCATATTTTTCATGCCATTGTCATTTTGGCGATATCTTCAACATTCTTCAACCATTTTGGTATGTCCCCACAGCATTTCAATGTCCCCATACCGTTTTGCTCGCCATCGGCAACATCGCCTTCGTGGGAATTGACGTAGCGCTCGCGCAAGACATCTTGGCTGCGGCCCCAGGCTGTGGCCCCAACATCCAGCCGCTGCACCTGGCACTCCGCTGTTTCCATCTGGAGTCGGAACCCATCGGAATGGAAGGATGAACATGCAGCCAAACCAGCTACAGGGGTATTTTTATTATTAATTGATATGATATGTAGATATGTAGACATGTTGATATGTAGATATGTCTATATGTATGTATACACATATAGACTAACCATGGAAAAAACAAGATGTATGAATGCGCTATCCGTTTAACTAGTACCCAGAAAATACCAAAGACGACTGATTTGATTTCTGGAGGAAATCAACTGATACGCACGAAGATCACAACAAAAATCCCCGTTGAAGATGCCAAGATGTGCCAAGGCTGTTCATTTGCACGCATTTAATTTCGACTTACCATACCATCTACATGAATTCCGTATGGATTGCGTAGGTTTCATGTTGTTTTGTCTTACTCAGGTCAAGATTGGGTTCTGGCATTGGACAAAATACTTGAATAATCTAGTGAAGGCAAACTTATACATATGGGGCAAGGGTATTTTTCATCGCGCAGCAAGGCGACCATATGTTTTTCGAGAATCACACCTAGGTCTCGGTGCTGCCAATCACCGCATCTCTCTTCGCCCCCATTACCCATGCCGCCTTAAGGTCTTGCCCTGTCATTGGCCAAACGTTGGCGCGCCTTTAGCCAGCTTGGCCTTCGCCACCTGACGCCATACAAAGAGTGCATATGGGATCACAAATTAAGTGGTCATTTGTATTATTAACCATGCTCCTTTGTTGGATATATATATATATACACATATAAATATAAATATAAATATAAATACACATATACATATACGTATACATATGCACATGCACATGCATATCTATATCCATAATATCCATATACATATGCATATACATATACATAAACATATACAGATACAGATACAGATGCACATGCATATACATATACATATACATATACAGATACATATACAGATACATATACATATACATAAACATATACATGTACATATACATATACATGTATGGTCCCATGTCTCCTGTTCACGGCCCCCCTACCCCATATGCTATGGGGGGTAACCTCCCACGCCCCCACCACATCCACAGGGGGAGGGATACATAGACATATGCATAAACACATGAATATACATACTGTACACATTTGCGCACACACATACTACATCCGTATACATACACACATGTCTATATATATATATGTCGATATTTACACTACTTACGAATATGTATGTATAACCTACGTATAAATATAGGGACCATCACCATCTCGGGGGGGCAGGCGGGACCACGAGACGCTGCGCCATATATATATATATATATATATGGCGCAGCGTCTCGTGGTCCCGCCTGCCCCCCCGAGATGGTGATGGTCCCTATATTTATACGTAGGTTATACATACATATTCGTAAGTAGTGTAAATATCGACATATATATATATAGACATGTGTGTATGTATACGGATGTAGTATGTGTGTGCGCAAATGTGTACAGTATGTATATTCATGTGTTTATGCATATGTCTATGTATCCCTCCCCCTGTGGATGTGGTGGGGGCGTGGGAGGTTACCCCCCATAGCATATGGGGTAGGGGGGCCGTGAACAGGAGACATGGGACCATACATGTATATGTATATGTACATGTATATGTTTATGTATATGTATATGTATCTGTATATGTATCTGTATATGTATATGTATATGTATATGCATGTGCATCTGTATCTGTATCTGTATATGTTTATGTATATGTATATGCATATGTATATGGATATTATGGATATAGATATGCATGTGCATGTGCATATGTATACGTATATGTATATGTGTATTTATATTTATATTTATATTTATATGTGTATATATATATATATCCAACAAAGGAGCATGGTTAATAATACAAATGACCACTTAATTTGTGATCCCATATGCACTCTTTGTATGGCGTCAGGTGGCGAAGGCCAAGCTGGCTAAAGGCGCGCCAACGTTTGGCCAATGACAGGGCAAGACCTTAAGGCGGCATGGGTAATGGGGGCGAAGAGAGATGCGGTGATTGGCAGCACCGAGACCTAGGTGTGATTCTCGAAAAACATATGGTCGCCTTGCTGCGCGATGAAAAATACCCTTGCCCCATATGTATAAGTTTGCCTTCACTAGATTATTCAAGTATTTTGTCCAATGCCAGAACCCAATCTTGACCTGAGTAAGACAAAACAACATGAAACCTACGCAATCCATACGGAATTCATGTAGATGGTATGGTAAGTCGAAATTAAATGCGTGCAAATGAACAGCCTTGGCACATCTTGGCATCTTCAACGGGGATTTTTGTTGTGATCTTCGTGCGTATCAGTTGATTTCCTCCAGAAATCAAATCAGTCGTCTTTGGTATTTTCTGGGTACTAGTTAAACGGATAGCGCATTCATACATCTTGTTTTTTCCATGGTTAGTCTATATGTGTATACATACATATAGACATATCTACATATCAACATGTCTACATATCTACATATCATATCAATTAATAATAAAAATACCCCTGTAGCTGGTTTGGCTGCATGTTCATCCTTCCATTCCGATGGGTTCCGACTCCAGATGGAAACAGCGGAGTGCCAGGTGCAGCGGCTGGATGTTGGGGCCACAGCCTGGGGCCGCAGCCAAGATGTCTTGCGCGAGCGCTACGTCAATTCCCACGAAGGCGATGTTGCCGATGGCGAGCAAAACGGTATGGGGACATTGAAATGCTGTGGGGACATACCAAAATGGTTGAAGAATGTTGAAGATATCGCCAAAATGACAATGGCATGAAAAATATGGATTGTTTATAACTGACATACATTTGGAATTTTCATGACTGCTATACGAAGATCCTTTTTGAGCTGATTGAAATTAGGCGTTGTCATTTGCCATGATGAAACCCATAAATTGAATTGGCTCATGTGATTTGCAGGCCCTGACGTGTCTCGAAATGATTCAGGAAAGTCTACTACTCAGAGAGGTGGATTCCAACAGAGTGATGCTGAAGAAAGCGGTTGTTGTCATATTCTAGATCTAGATCTCTGAGAACAAAGTGCCCTTGGACACTTCACGGCACGCCTTGATTGCATGGCTGTCTTGGGTGGGGTGCCCAGTGAGGCCCACTGCCAGATTTGACGTGGGAGACATTTGCGAAGTCATCGGAGCAGCGTGCGGGGGCTCAATTTGTTTCCTGGCTGGGCCTCTGGCTGTGTGAAGTGATTTTTCCCGGGTTTCTCAAAAGAATGAGACCCCTCATGACAGTCAAGTTGGGACTCAATGATTTTTGTTATCCATGTTTTTTTTTGGCATCATTGTCATTCATGATCCTTGACGAGGTTGGTCCGGCAGGCTGAAGATCTTCAAAGCCCCAAGGTAGCACAGCTGCTGGACGGGCTTGGCCCTCGGATCGGGTCCATTTCTGTTGGAAAAATGGCCCTTTCCCATGGGATGAAGCAATCGGATGGCCCGTAGTTTTTGGGAAGCCACCAGTTTTGTGTACAGCCACAGTTTGATGCTTGTGTTTGTGTTTCGTAAGATTTTCTGGACTTCACTCTGTCATACTCTGTCAATCTCTGTTGATTTTAGTCTTTCCAGGTGTCGTGTTGAAGTGACACAAATCGGTGGGCGCCTCAAGTTGAAGTTGTTGCTGAAGAGATGGCGATTCATTTTCCAAACGGGCAAACGGGTTAGTGCTTGGGATGATGATCCCACATCGACTTCATATTTTCTGTCAGGTTCCGGAGCAAGTGGCAAGCGCATTGCCATCCAAGATACAGGCAGTGTCCACGGTTGGGTGCTAGCCTTAGTCTGGTGGATCAACCCCAAATTGCCTGGTGTTTTCAAATCAGTTCATTTTTTTCATTTCTTATCCGCTTGATGATCCCTTATATTTTCAATTCTTTTTCATTCTTCATCGAAATCGCCAAGCAGCAACTTTCTCAGGTTAGTGTGGTGTCGTCCAGCGGTGAAGCTTTGGTTCGCATCATTGAAAAGGATGGGGAATTCTCCGATCTGACTTTCTTTTTTGAGCGGTGGCGGCGCAACGTTGTTTTAACGGTTGAGTGATACTCGTATTTCTTGAATGATGCTTCAAACACACGTGTAAATCTTGTAAATGGCAAACATCAAGCTATACGTGCTATACAAGGGACTGTTCCTTTGCAACTGTGGACATGCTCTGGTATTGGGATGAGCACGACGTCACCACCATTGCGAGGAACTGCGTGGGGCGGCTCGTGAGAAGAGGAGACTGGTGCTCTGAATATCTCTGAACATTCATTTCAACAACTGTATGGGGAGATCACATCCCAGTCGATTTTTGGTGCAGTCCACTGATTTTGTAGGATCGAGGCGGCAGTGAAGGCTGCCCGTCATGATCATGGCAAGCACACAGCGCGCTTTGCGGGGCCCTCGTGACATGTGGATGAAGTGTAGGATTCTTCAGTTGTGGTAGCGGTAGTAGTTTTATTGTGATCTATGATCCAGGATAAGAAGGATCGGCTCTTCAGCTGCGTTTCATCAAGCCTTGAACCTGAGGAAGTGGGCGACTTGTGCCATGTGATCACGAGTGTGTGGCAGCCTCATGTTTAAGATGAGTTGCGCATCATGTTTAAAGACTAGAGTTGCACATCTTTCGTGAAGTCACGGCCTTTGGAAAGCAAACATAGCAAACAGATGGTATTGTCACTAGCCGAAATGCTCAAGCTTGACCCTCACATTCCCCCATTCTTTTTGAATGTTGCAAATGAACAAAACCTCAGCCGTAGCCGTCAAGGATTGTTCGGAAGGAAGAGGCTTTGGACAGTCCGCAAGTCGCCAAGCTGCCAGACCGATGCCAAGTGGAGGCTCGCGGCTGATGGGAAAATTGCTATCTGAAGTACAGCAAATGTATTTAACCACCATTAATACTTGTGGCATCCTGGAGATATTGGCAAATAACTTCATCCAAAACTCGGTCTGTGTTTCTACAATGTATATATATATATTAATCTCATCAACACCCATAAGACATAAGATATATGTATATTATACTTGGCAAAAACTTCCATTTGGCTGCTGATCAGTGCTCGAAGTTTCCAGTGGACCATCGATTCAGCTGACCCTCTGACAGGTGCTTGAGATTGGCAGTGGACCCAGTGGCAAACGTCTTTGTGTGAGAGATGAAGAAGGTGGGACAAGCTCTTTAGACAGAAAACCATTTTATTTTGTTGGGATATAACTGCGCTTATGGGTTATTTTAAAGTTGGATATAACATCTATAAGTTGGATATATATATATATATATTTATATCCACATAACTGGGTTTAACTGGAACTTCCAAGTATGGACTAGCGTCAATAAGTGACCATTTTCTCGCCAGGTGTCTCTGGGTGGATCAGTGTGGTCTCCTCCGATGGTGACCCTGGGCATCTATGTTGTGTCCACCATAGTTGTGTCCATACGTCTTTATATCCCCATAGTATCACATAGTTATGTTCATTTTTAAATCATCATCTCAACCAACATGGGGATATCAGGTTGCAGACTTCGGTTAGTCCTTGACTACGGCAGGTACGCAGCTTCTCCGGAAGGTCAAAGCACCGTGCTTTGGCGCAGATCCATGGCTCGCTGAAAGCGACTCATGTGGTATAAGAACTCCCCAAATGGTAGTTGTTTATGGCATCGGGTTTACCACATTAATAATGTCTATGTTTATGTTGCTGCATATAAAAAAACTATGGGAACATGCCTTGATTTGGCAATTCTGGTGGAAAGTGAATTCCGGTGGAAAGTGATAGACAGCTTCTTGGAGCTCAGGCAAACTGAAAAACAATGTATCACTCACGTTCCCAACTTGATGGTTTTGGAGTGAAACTACACATGGCAGTTGAAAACCCTGGCAACATCCTTTATAATCTTTATAACTTATAACTATTCTGGAGACATTCTACAGTAATTCTTCAAAATGTGCATCATAGATCATCAGACAAAACCAATTCAAAACAAGTATGAAGATGGAGTATCGATATCATAGTATCGAAGTTAGTATCACAATGTATAATATAGTCAATGGGTTCTTTTTCCTCATGATTATGATTGTTGGCTATTATGATACATGATCGAATATCATTGATCATGATGATATATCATAATATCCCATGATGATCTACGGGATTTTCCTGCAATTTTTCCCTTCAACCAATCCAGTGAGACCCACAGCGAGGCTTCCAGAGGCGCCGGCTTTTCCGGCTTTTTCACCAGTCACCTTGGAGGCGATGTCGCAGCACGGGGTAGTGGATAGTTTTTTGGTGGTAGCTCTGCCTGATATATATATATATTACATGAGGTTATTGATATAGATTTATATGAATCTATGTGTATATACAGTATATATATATATAAATTATATTGTGTATCTATATGGATATGTATACATCTGTGGACCTCTTCCTGTTTTGAAAGGGAGAAGTTTGCAACTTCACTGCTCACAACCTTTCATGTGGGGAATTTCGCTGAGAGGAATATCCTCCGGTCGAGTCAAAGATCGTTGAGACCAAAAAGCCGCGGCCACAAGCGCCTTCACTCAGTACCGTCCGACACTGAGTTGCTGACTCATTATGCGACACTCCCTGAGCTGGGAAGAGAAGTGCGTTCCAAGACTTTGGGTGAAACATGCTGAAACGGTAATACTACAGAGGAATCTTTTTCCATGTGAACTGTGATGATGGCGCCGCGATTGAAAACTGCTGAGGTCCAACCGTCAACCCTGGCAAAGTTTGTAGAGCCATTCTTTTTGGTTTGGAACTCAATGGATGCACATGATTTCGTGTTGGAACACTTCGCAGAAAATGCAATCCACCCTAGAAAAGACCACTGGTGGTTCGGACTGAAACAGATCACCCGCTATTCTGCCCATGGCACAACATGGGGTTCGTCCAAAAACAGGACATACTCAGTTCATGGCCATGGCTATTTCAATGCGGAAACACACTTTCTAATCCATTGGAATCGGGAGGCCCATTTTTCAGACAAAGCTATAAACAATTCTAATTCTACATATTTCCAACTCAGGTGAGTTCCACAAGAGCGCAACGTGGTTTTGACTTGGCAGCAAACTCAGCTGTCGGATTTGATCCCATGGAACTTGGATGATTCTTCTTTCCTTGTATAGTTTGGCTGAGTGAAGGACCAACTAGCCACATTTTGCCAGGAAATCTCCTATCTGCAGAGAGAAGACATCGAGCAGTTACTCTCCGAGAAGTTTGCCAGCGAAGGCATTCAGGACTGGCTGAAGTACCAACCACTAGCAACTGATGGCAAGCTATAGCAATTGATAGCCATAGCTAGGGTCAGATCATATTAAGTGAATTAAGTGGTTGTTCTATGTTGTTCTCTGAGTCATAGCATCATGGCCCTTGAGGAGCCCAGCTACGACCACTTGAAGTTGCGGGATGCCACTGGAAAATGGTACAGGTGTGGCGAAATCGTTGGGTAACAGTCGGATGTAGCAGGTCGGATGGACAGTACCTACTGCATCGACTGCGACTGAGGCCAGGAGAAGCACCAGATGTGCCCACCCCGGACCTTTTCCCATTGACACTGTACTACAGGCCCTGTGAACATCTGCATCTGTGAACCGATGGACCGTGATGGACCCATGCCCTGCCTGCTCTTGTTTTTGAAGAGGCCTCCAAAGCCGCAACATTCCGCCGAGACAGTCGGGCTTCAAAGGTTTTTCACTTGAACCGCACGTCTTGGTGAACACTCAGCTCTTCACAAATACCTTGAGGTCCTAACCTTGAGAAGAAGAGAAGCCTATGAGGCAGTGGTTTCCGCTGAATAGATGCCAATGTTCCAGTCTACACTGCATGAGTTATTTTAGAAAAGTAGCCCCAAAACTGGATCGATAAAGATCCTCTATGGTCACTGTTCATTTTGAGGACGCCCACAATTTCTCTTGATTTTGCTTCAGGGTTCCAAAACTGTCTCCATTCACCAGGCCCTGCTTTGCTTCAGTGTTGCCAATTGGACATCCACCAGAAACATCCAGAAACTAGGAATGTACTTGGAATACCATATTTATAATATAAATCTATAATGTTTGGGCCATCCAAGCAGAGCCTATCCCTTCTGGTGCAAGGCCTTATCTCCTTCTCAGCGAAAGGGCTTATCGGAGGTGCAGTCAGGATCTTAGATGGGCAGCTGCTGGAAGGTGGGTTGAGGCAACGCAACAAAGTTTTTGGGATTTTGTGGCAAGCAAAAATCAGGGTTGCTCCAACCTATTGTAGGTAAATCATTGGTTATTTACCATATTAACCACCCTTGCAACCTGGGATGTTTGGAGCAACCCTTGAATTGGGGACGGAAAGACTAAACTAAAGGTGCGGGCTTGACTTGCAAGATGTTGACCAGGGATTTAGGCAATCGCGATGAGGCTTTGAAACCAAACTTTAAAACAACAGTGTGTCATCCAGAAAGATTGAGATTTTACCAACAAACATCGAAAAAAGGCACTCCAGGAACCCAGCCCCCAGTTTCCGTGGAAAACTGATGAATGATTGAAAGGGGTGGTGTGCTTCTGAGTTCCATGCCACGAAGGGTGTTTGTTTGTGAAATTGTGACTGGCCTGTCAGGGCCTGTCAGGCTTTCAAGACTTCCAGAATTCATGGTTTATTTCTTCTCATGGGTCTTGATAATTTAACCTGTGGGTAATTCGGATTTTTCCGAGAACTTTTTATTTTTTTTTAAAGTTCTCATTTCTCAACCTCAATTTGGGATTTTTTTATCCAAACATATCCAAGCTGACTCTCATAGTTTTCCCGGGGTGGCTCAACCACCAGTCATCTTCTTCGCGATTGCCATAGGGCCATAGATTGGTGGCTTAAGGCGACAGCTGGAGTGTGCCTACAACGCCCAGAATAACGACTTGGTGGAGCGCCTGAGAGATTCACCATATCACGGCTGTGATGGGGCTGATGCAACCTCCAAAATGAATGCTGGCTTTGGGAGTTTTGAGGGACTTATAGATACCTGGTTGGTGGTTTGGAATATTTTTTATTTTCCATTTCATATATTAGGGATGATCAATGGGATGTCATCCTTCCCATTGACGAACTCATATTTTTCAGAGGGGTAGGTCAACCACCAACCAGATACTTATGGCATATCCATTCTATCCAGTTTCCATTTCTGCTTTGTCATTGTAATCTCCAAGAAGTTCGTGTGACCTTGGCAGGACCGGGCAATGCGGCTGGCGCATTCCCTGGGGCTCCCACTCGGGACCAGCTTGAAGCAGCGAAAAAAACCTGGCGTTTCTGAGTCTAGGGGGCAGTCCCAGACATTTTCAATATTTTTCAATGGGATACATTGGGAGATGTTCAAAAGTTGCTGATTTTTCCAGTCACGGGCTGAAAAGTTGCAGGACTGGTGGCTTGCCATCCTCATTGATGCCAGAGTCGGTTTGCTTTCCGAAAGGCCTTGGAGATTTCGCGGCCCATTTGCTAAACCAACCCATTCTTGGCATATTTTGGTATACACTTGACCCGTAGCCATGAAGAAAATGGTGGTAGTTATACCGAGTTATACCAGTTATACCCACCAAAAAGTATTCTAAGGTTGATGTTTCGACTGCTGGCCAGGCAATGAGCCGCTGCTGTACGATGGTCACATCTACTCGATGCACTCCACCTCTCTGTTGGTGTTCGATCCACCGGACTTCAGTGTGTGGGGCTGCCTATGGGAATCCCATAGAACGCACCTGGTTTTGTAGGGCATGGTGGCATGGTTCCCTGGGGTTGAACCCAGCAGAAAACAATCACCCTTTTACCTCCAAAAGGTGATAGAACCAACAGCGTCAGCTGGGATGGTCCAGCTGATCCTGCCAGGCCAATGGGAATGTGGAACCCGCAGCGTTTGGAGCTCAACCGAAGAAATTGGGGGATGATGGGGGAAAACCTGCGGAACATGATCAAACATGTTTTCACGAAAGCTAGCTTCTGCTAGCTGAAGTCCCTCTTGCTTTAGCAAGGTATTGGGGGGGCTGGAATCTCCAATCGCATGAAACTTCATACTTAACCTACTCCCCCCCAGCTGGCTGGTTCACAAGCAGTTTGGCCGTGGCCCAACCTCCAGCGTGGACACCGTCCGCATGTCACCCCTGGTAGCAAATTCGGCAGCACGGACACCGTCCGCATGTCGCCCCTGGTAGCAAATTCGGCCCCCATCCTCAGCATCATTGTGTTTTCATGAAAAGCTCCCTGCCAAGCTAGCTTTTGTCCCTTACCCTGGGCCTCAAGTTTTTTCCAAGAAAACATGATTGATGACCCGAAATGGATGGCTTAAGACATAGAATGAAGATAATTGTAGGTGCTTTGAGAATCTTTGAGATATATCATAAAATTTCCAACTTTGGGGTTGGGGGATACCAAGGCCAAAGGGTTGATCCTGCAGTGTTGCAGCTGCTCGGATAGCGAAGGGGGAGCAGTTGGGACACTGCCTCTGTCATTGTCAACTTGAATCCCCATGGTTGTTGAGTCATAGATGTATCACGTTTTATACATAATGTTTTATCCAGATCTTGGTGCTTGCATTTAAATGATAAGTGTTGCCGAACATGCCGTACTGCAGCGTATATATATATATATATATATATTTATTATATTTGTATATACATTATCTAGGGTTGACTGAGGCGCTTCGGCGACATCACGGCAATGCGTAATCCACATTTGTGGTGCACTGTAACAATCCAAGGAGGAAACTCATGGTGGTATCCCGAAGTCATCAAACATCAACCACCTCCAGACCCATTGCTTGGTTTCCCTCTCGCCTTGAATTGCAAATTGTCCCCCAATTCAGGAATGAGCATCCCAACAGATCTGACATCGTGCACTTTGGAAAGTCTTCGTCTCAGTTAGTCTTTAAGATTCTTACTTTTCATGACGACGACGAGGATGATGATGATGGTGGTGATGATGGTGTTGTTGATGACGACGACGATGACGATGACCTGATAATGATGATAATGACGATTATTATTATATATTACGATATTATTATTACTATATTATTATTTATTATTATTATTCAATGATACACCTAATCGACATCCATGAAAACTCTCCATGGGTACGTTGCCAATGGTCAGGACCTTCCATATGTTGGAGCAGGGCCACATCATTGACCCAGACTCGCAGCAGGTCGGAACATTGCATTGTATGGGCTCAAATTGCTCCCACAAACGGCCACGGATGCCGTCACATGCTGTTTTCATCATAGATCAGTGGCGAGTGTGAAGATGGCGGTGATGGCGGTGATGATGGTGATGATGGTGATGATGGTGACCATGACGATCATGATCATCATGATCATCATGATAAAAATGATAAAAATGACAAAAATGGCAAACATGACAAAAATGATCATCATGATCATCATGATCATCAGGATCATCATGATCATCATCATCATGATGATCAGGATCATGACCCGTCTGGTGAGAGTATAACTGCCCCTTGCCCGCTCTACTGAGACAACACTCCGTGAGACTTGCCCACTCCGGTGCAGACCATCCTCCCAGGTCGTGGGGATGATCCGTCCGATGACGGGGGACTTTGAGTTCTTTGACCCCATCCCGCTGCAAGTCTGGGGACTCTCCTGATGGTCGCCGTGGGATGTGTCACATTTCCTGCAGCCGCTCTAGTTTTGGTTGGGAAGTGGGACTGCCTAAGCAAATCAAATGCATTGACAGACAGAAAGCGGAATGCAAAGGGACTCAACCAGGAGCTAAGCGTAGTTGAAGTTGTTTCTTGTTGCACCTCAACAAAGTCTCTCATGGGTCAAGATGATTTGACCATCAAAATGGATGCAATCTGCGGGGTCCCATGACCCTTCGATGAGGTTGCTGAGTTCATGATGAAGCGCGGCTTTCGCCTGGAAGCACCGACTGCCACATTGACGAATGCCCCATTCGTGTGGGGGTCCTTGGCTGACTTGGCTGACTTGGCTGATGCACTGAGTTTGGTGAGGATAGTAAATGAATGTAATGAATGTAAATGACTTATTGATACTTATTGTAGATTCGTAAACTAGACGCACTATATGGACTTTGTCAAAGTGGCATTTTAGCTTCACATGGTGGGCAAGATTTGCTTTGCAGCTGACATTGGTTTGATTGGTTGGGACACCGATTTCCAATCAGCTGCATTGGCAGATGATCTGCCCCTTGATGACTCAGTGCCTATGCTGCGAGGCAGATTCTTCCAGAGGTGCTGTGCGCGTTGAGTCTGACCGTGGACCACTCGACACAACGACAGCGAGTTGCGATAGGTTTCAATAGCTCAAATAAGCCAGCCTAGTCCAACTTCTATAAGAGTTGCCTTTTGTCCAACAAGCCAGAAATAGTTACCTTTTGTCCTGGAGGTGGAGCAACAGGAGGGCAACCCGGTTCTTGCCTCGGGATCTGTCTCTGTCCATGTGGCTCCTTCAGGTCCTTCAGGTCCTTCAGGTCCTTCAGGTCCTTCAGGTCCTTCAGGTTGTGATTGATACCCTCTGGTAATTTAACATAGCTATTGAAAATGGCCCATAGAAATAGTTGATTTACCGCAATTAAAGTGGTGATTTTCCATAGTTTTTTGTCTGTTTACCAGAGGGTACCAGCTTCAATGGCTGTAGGAACTTCATTTGCACATGCAGACCACCGGCAGCTCGAAAGCGTCTGCCTGTCGTGCTTGGCCATGCGTTCAGTGCCTGGATAGGGATCTCCCGCAGTGGCAGGTTGAAATATGCTCCGCTTGAAGATCGAGGGAACAAAGAAATCGTCATGAAGGCCATGCGTGAGGTGGGACAAAGAAGATGGTATGGTGCGAGTGGTGACATTGGATGACATTGGATGTAGATGTGGAAGACGGCAAACATACCATCCAATGATTTGAATCCATTGATATGGTTCAAACATACCATGACAAACATATAGAGATTATACACTGGTTTGAATTTTGAATGACGGAGATTTGAACTTGAAATTTGGAGAAACTTCCCCCAGAAATCTGAAATCCTGGCAGGGCCACGGACATCAGAGCTGGAAGGTCATGCTGTATGGAAGTAAAGAGCCTGGCCCCCATGAGCAGGGCTTCTGCCAATCCCGCAGGAGAATTTGGGGAAACCTCCTAGAGATCCTGTTCCGGAGCAGAATTTGCTTTGCGCAGATTGAAGACTCAGGGTATATACTCACCCAGAAAACGTGGGTGTGTCTAAAAACGGGGTATATTCACAAAATGACTACAATTCAATTGGGAAAATGATAATCATTCATTGGATTTGGGGGGTTTTCCCCTAATTTTTTCAGACACCCACGCATTCACTTTGACTTATTGAGCCCAAGGCTACGGAGGGATCGTGACGTCTTGGCTGAAGCGGTGAAGCAGGACTACACTGTCTGGACCTTGGGCGGAAGCTCATTGGAAGCTGTGGATTGACATATGATATATATATATACTTATATATTATGATTATATATACAATATAACATACATAGTAGATCATATATATTATGTATATAGATATATATAATATATATATATAAAACCTATGTATGTATATATTATGAATAAATGTACATACATATAACTAAATGTACATATCTACATATCTATACATGTATATAAATCAAAGTATGTATGTATATATATATACATATGTATTGTTTGTATTGTAATGTAGTGTACTGTCTCAACTAACCATGGCAGCTTTCTCCAGTGCCGTTTCTGGATAGCGAGGGCTTAGCTTTTACTGTGGGAGGCGAATCTACAATGTCGAAATTCGTGTAATGGACCCAGTCCTGGAAGGACCTGGAGGGGTGGTGATTCTCAGGCTATGGCCTATGCTTCGCCATATTATGGAGACCGAAACTTCATGATGAAGGCACAAAGCAAGTCACTGTCTTCGATGCTTTGGCTCACTTGCTTTCTCAGAGGGTTTATTCTTTGGTAAACCAACCTGGCAAATGAAAACCGGCACTTGAAATAGCAAAAATCCGGCAATCAAGCATGGCAACGGAAATCCCCATAAATGAGGGGTTTCATGAGTTTAATGGGTACAGTATGTTTTACTAGACAATTGTCCACAGGCTGTGCAGCAGCATGGCATTGCTCTAAGATATGGCACTGAAGAAATCCGCAGGGGGCTTGGAGTCCTTCTGGCCAGTTGCGGCCATTTGAATAGGCAAATCATTGGATTTTGGGGCACTGGATGTTGTGTGGGGACCGGACTTGCTGGTGAGTCCACAGGGATGCCCATTGTGGTTGCCCGCACTTTCTGGACACGAAAATTGTGCCACGGAGCGCATCCCATGCGATCGGCGTGAGGTTCAGATCCTGATCTGGCCTACGCAGCAGTCAGCAGCCCAGAAAGCTGAAGCCAGAAAGACCTCTTAGCCTTGGGGGTGGTCTTGTTTTGATTGTTTTGGGACAAATCCGATTCCAGCAGATTCCATGCCCGAAGTGAAATCCCATTTTTTTTGGCCGATTTCCCCTAGCTTTGAGGTGAAGACCAGCTGGAGGGCCATGAAGAACGTGTCCCGAAAGCTTTGTGGATCTTCTCGCATCGCGCCTTGGCTGGCGAAAATCTATGGGTTGGTGGATTCCATTCCGTTTCGATGGATTGGTTTAAGGGAAATTTACAGGAAAACCCTCATATGAAAAATGGGAAAATCGATGGTTTCCGGTTAAGAGTTTCCCTGAAACCAATCCATTGACCCTTGGGATAGAACCTGCTTGGGAAGTCGCTGGAGATAGCAGGTCAGAGAAGCTGTGAAGCAATGCTGGCAAGCCTTGGAGTATGCTTCAGAGGAGCTGTTCAGGGAGGCTTAGATCACAGCAGTCAGTGGATGTGGATTTGTAGTAGACCTGGCTGCGAAACGATACCTTGAAGGAGGCCATGATTCTTTGATGTCTTCCGGAAGACAGAAGCAGAAAGTGTCAGAATTGAGTCTCTTGCTCCAGGAGTTGAGGGATGACAAGGACATTGTCAGCATCGAGCTCAGAGATGATCACTTTGATCCCAGGCAATTGATCCACCACTGAGGGTTGGAGGCTCTCAATGTTTGCAGATCACCACCATGGGAACTCCTTCGGTGATTACCCTCTGGTAATCAGACCTGGCAATGCACAAATCCCTCAATTTCTAGATGATTTAGCCATTAAGTCCATCATCTATACGGGATTTTCCAGGCGTGGAGGGTTTTCGACCATTTTTTCCCAACCAAGATCTGGCTTTGAAACAGTCCTGGCGATCTCTGCAGTTTGCTGCTGGGAGCCTCAGAAATACTGCCATGACGGCCCCAACGGCCCCAGCCGAGTTTGCCATGCCCTGAGTCCCTGCGTTTGCGTGGCGAGAGCGGCTTCATGCTGAAAGCGCTGGCGCAGGGGGTGGTGCGGACCTTGGAACGCTTGGAACGAAGGGATTTGTGGAGACAACAGAATTTTCAGACCCAAAGGCCCAGAGATTAGGTATATAGATCAGCGCCCTAAAATTTTGTCTTATTATCAATTTCTGCGTTGGTTTCTGCGAATCTTGATAGTGGTACCAGGGTTTTGACCCATAGCTGGCCATTTAAAGAGATCGACAGATCCAAATATGAGATGCCAATCCATCCTCCAGTGAACCGAAATTGGCCACGAGCTTAGATTGCGTAGACACTGCCATGAGGAGTCCCTACAGTACGCGGCCCCTGCATTGTGCTACGATTATGATTTCATGAAGCAGGTTGGTGTGGCATTGGGGGGCTATATCTGGCCTCAGGTCGGTTGGGCAAAACGGTTGAGCCCCCAAAACGGATGCTTCATATGAATATGTAGATAGAAAAGTATGCATATAAATTAACATATGATAATATAAACGATCTCTAATTTTGACCCATACCTAGCTCTCCAAAGCAGTGAAGGCCGTGGCAGTGAACGGCATGGCGCTCCAATATGCTGCCCAAGACCTCATGGACCGAGAGTTGGTGTTGGAGGTGGACGGAGATGTCGCTTCTTGAAGTCTGGTTAAAATGGGGATACCATGGGGATACAATGGGGTAACATGTTATAATTGAGAGGCTTCAATTTCTGAGATTTTTAGCGAGTGAGTCGTTGAGTCGGACTGATGGTGAAAATGTCATCGCAGTCATCGGCCGATGCTAGGCGGTCAGAAATACCTGGCGCGCGCTGGAACATGCCCCGCCAAGCTTTTGCGCGGACCGAGCTGTAGTGCTCGAGGTGCGGAGCTGTAACGCTGTGGAGCTTGGATGCAACACGCAGCGAAAAGGACGTTGTGTCAGTGCATAGAGTCACTGAAGTGATTTTAGTTTCATCTTCACTTGGGTGATCTTTATTGATCTTTGTTTTTGAAATCAAAATCACTTCAGTTTAATTATTCCATCATTTTTCTTGGTCAGGCGGTGCACCAGCACCATGCTGCCTTGCAGCTGGCGTGCCCCAGTGTGCTTTACGACGAGGCTGGGTCGTAGGTTGAGCATTGCTGGTGGATAGTTATCTATACGAACAGAATCGTACAGACACATACCCTCTGGTAAACTAACATAACTGTGGAAAATCACCATTTTTAATGGGAAAATCCACTATAAATGGCCATTTTCAATAGCTATGTTAGTTTACCAGTGGGTATAGGGCCTCAAATTTAAGGCCTGCAGACTGGAGGCCCTGATATATACTTCTTTTTTTTTTGCGCTTACCATCCTGTAGTTGGGGCTTCTCAATTCTGACCAACACCCATATGATGTTATATGGGGTTATGCAAACTTGAACTTCCACTTGAGCACTCACTTGAGCAATGCCCAAAGTCCCTGGTGGTTGTAACCAGTGGAAGGGGATTGCAGTGATGGTCTTGGGCACTAACTTCCGAGTCTGTTCATCAATACAATATACGCCCATTCCCTAAATATTAAAGGTACCCCAGAAACCATGGCTTAGTAGGGATTTGCACTTATTTGGGACCATTCAGGGGTTATATCAATATCCCATTAGATAATACTCAATACATCCCATTAATATATATACATATACATACATACATACATACATACA
>Ga0126342_10001806_pt1 | contig 31522 bp, 34 predicted proteins | sample Cyp1metagenome_FD_92528 | JGI IMG/M metagenome (GOLD analysis project Ga0126342, IMG submission 92528) | Coral microbial communities from Lord Howe Island, Old Settlement Bay, Australia - Cyphastrea 1 metagenome | ecosystem: Host-associated > Invertebrates > Cnidaria > Coral ...
AAGCGAAGATGAAAAATATGTGATGTTCATTTCGTCCATGGTTCTCCAGTGGATTATGACATTTTGTACTTATCAACAAAAACTGAAAAAATGTATGAAACCGCAATTCCAATGGGAAAAATGCTGAACGCATTTTTGGCCATCCATAGAAGATGTAAATTTATCATCCGAGTTTATCCGCGCCGACGTTGATACTTTCACTGATAGAACACTTTCAAGGGAAGGCAAAAAACACTGTAAAACATAGTATAAAATCAACATTTTCCATATCCATACAATTAAATTGCAATTGACTTCCGGGGAACCCCCAGCTTCCGCCCTATATATATATATGGTCACCCCCCCATGATCTACCTGCAACATCCTCCAATATAATCTTATGTAAAAATCCACCCAAAAAAACAATATTTGAAAAACTCTCTGGGATGGTCCAAATAAACCAAAAAAAAACATCGAGAAAACACATAGAAAAAACAAAACACACACACAAACACAATATTTGGAGACTCTTGGCTGGCCACCCCTTCCCCAAGACTTATATATTTGTTGGTTTTCTCGATTTTTTTTTGTCCCAACCCATACCCCAAGACTTCTGGAAAATTGTTTTTTTTTGGGGGTTTCACCAGTGACAAGCCATGAATAATGACGATATCCACATAATTTAAATACGATTTTATGATTTCTCCATTTTTTCCAATATTTACGTACTGGTTGTAGGGAATGGGGGAATGATCCATAATAAATATTCATAATCATCCCGTTCCTCCATTCCCTGCGTTTAGCACCAGTAAATCTACCATAATTTACATCATTTACCCTCTGGTAAACAAACAGTTCGCTATTGAAGCCACGGCCCAGTCGAAATAGTTGATTTACCCATGAAAAATGCATGGTGATTTTTCCATATTAGCTATAGAAGATCACTATTTTTATATAATAGGTAAAGCCGCAAAGCCATCAAAAAAGGGGGATTTTTCCATAATAGCTATCGAAAATCACCATTTCTAATAGGTAAACCATCTATCAATGGGCCATTTTATGCCATTTTCCATCGTTTTTTTAAAATGTTTACCAGGCCGGGAATCCCAGGTCCCACCAATCTGGGCCCGATCTCAGGTGCCGGTGCAGTGTCCTCAGTACAGCGCGGAGGTCTTGCGCGATGGGCTGATCCTCTTGGAGGAACCTGTGGGGGCCCGGTCGCCTGGGTCGCATGGGTCGCCTGGGTCGGGCCTGGAGATAAAGCAAAAAGCGATGAAACATCGAAAAAAATGTGGAAAACACATCAAATCCCGTGAATTCAGTAGGAAAATGAACGAACATGATCTACCCTCTGGTAATTTAACATAGCTATGGAAAATCACCATTTTTAATGGGTAAATCCACTATAAATCACCATTTTCAATAGCTATGTTAGTTTACCAGAGGGTAGATTCATGGTGGCCTTATGTATATAAACGTTCACAGGAGGCTAGGCAAAAGCAGGAAATCCAGCGGAAAAATCATGGAGACCCAAGCATCTGGGTAATTTGATCACGACCGAACCCTGATCTCCCGAACCCTGGAATCATGGTTAATAAGGGAAATCATCCCCAAATGGCCGAAAGATTCAGGTTAGTGAAATATTATAATTTACTCATATATATATACGGATATATATATATGATAGATATATATATATATATATTGTTATATAGATAACAATAAACCATACCTATAATTTATCTGGATATATTACATAGAACAAGGATAATAACCAACCAATAGATAGGGCCTGGCGGCCTAGGCATCGATTTGTTTTCGTTTTCTTTTTTTTTCTGAGACTTTGTGGATGCCAACAACAAAGTCTAGGTGTTTCTTACCAATAGACATGTAGCTTTTAGCAACCACTGAGAATAGAGATACCCCTGCTTTTGGACCCATTTCGTTGGCATCTCGAGACGGGTGTCACCCCATTCAGGTGACCCTAGGAGAGTTGAAACGAAGCTGCCACTTGGCAGGAGTTGATTTCTGGAAGACTCAACCTATGGAGCTCTGGATATTATCCATTCAAGTTGATTATCGAAGCGTTGGTGGTTACCCTTTGGTAAACATACAAAAAACTATGGAAAATCACCATTGTGAATAGGTAAATCAACTATTTCTATGGGCCATTTTCAATAGCTATGTTTGTTTACCGGAGGGTAACCATGGTAAACCATGGTAAACCATGCTTAACCCATAATTGGATCATTGCAGGTAATTGTTGGATCAATTATGACGATTCTAGATATGATCACGACCTCACGTCGCGACGTCACTGGAATGATGATGATGATGATGATGATGATTGATGATGATGATGATTATGATGACCTGGAATATGATCTATGTGAGTATTGCATTGCTATCAGTTGGGGATTGGCATATGCTACTGGGATGGAAGGGATGAAACCAAAAAAACATATCCAGATGATGGGAAGAACTAAGATCATTCAATTTACATATAGAGTGTTTCCCCATGATTTGCCATAGCGTTTCATAAGCAGACCATGACTGGGACATGAAACATGGATCATCCCACTTCTCAGAGACCTAAAAGCCAGGAAAGTGTCGGGTTTGTAAATCGACACCTTAGACAATTTGTAGAAAAACATCAAAATACAGTCAATCAACAAGTAGTCACTGTACGTTTTGAGAAGTCACTTTCCTTTTTTAGCTCAAGCAGGGAAGGACTGTATGTCGTCAGCATCCCCTTAAGTTTTGGATATCGTTGTCCATTTTTCACAGTTGAAAACTCCAGTGGTGGTTGTTGGCTAAACACACTCTCTTGGTGTAGTAGTATTTTTTTTTTACCAACATCATCCAAAAACAGGTATAATTTGGAAATCCCCATAATGGGAATATACCATTTACCAATATATCATCCAAAAATCTGCGAATTCCCACTTTGGGTATAATCCAATAAAATCCCATTATTTTTATCATTATACCACATATTCTGCAAATTTCTCATGTTTTATTTTTGACTAAATCTCCTTACCGTGCCATGGCTTAGACCCCCCTCAGGTGGTGAGCACACGCGCACGCGCGTCTCGGACTTCCTCAGTCGCGAGCCGCGGAAGTTGTCCAAGCTGGCGGCCAGCTGCGCTGTCGCCTGGCAAAACGAGTCGCGTTGTAACAAAAACATCACCATCAATAGGTCAATCTTAGATGGGTACCCTCTGGTAATTTAACGTAGCTATTGAAAATGACCATTAATAGTGGATTTTCCCATTAAAAATGGTGATTTTCAATAGCTATGTTAAATTACCAGAGGGTAGAAACTAATCCTAACTAGTCTTTTGGTATGGGATTATCTACTAATCAGCAAAGAATTGAATTTCAATGGGAAGTTCAGGAGCCTAAAATAGAGGTAATGTGGGTAAAACAATCATTAAACATGCGTATGGTATTGGAACAATTTTGCCACATTTCTATGGGTGGTAATCAACCATCAATCAACATATGGGTAGTATCACTATTAATCACTGTTAATGTGGGTAAAACAATGTCATAAACCATCCCCCAGTCATCAACATTTTTTATCGGTGCCATAAACCATACCATTCCCAGTCATGTGGTGAAAAACTTAGACAACTTTAGTTCGGATATGTTCGAATGAACACCTTTGAACATGGGAATAGAACTTGGATGATAGAAAATTAGGAAACACCTGATAGTTCAAATAACAATGGGGCTAAAACAATGCCATAAACGAGCACATTTGGGAATTGTTTAATTATAGCACCTATATATTAAAAATGGTGATGACTGGGGGATGGTTTGTGGCATTGCTTTACCCACATTAGTCCGGATGATGTGCATCTGGGTCCATAGAAACTGGAGTTCAGGGAAGAAAGCCTGGATTAAAATGGGAGTCACATTGGGGACTTCACCAATCAACGGGTGGAGTTGATTGGTTTGATTCAACAAAAGCAAGCAGTCTACAGCAGGGTGAAATCCCCATGATTGCTGGGTCTATCCCTGATTCTTAATTTATGGATACCCTATGGTAAACATACCCTTTATGTGATCCTTTAATGTGATTTAATGGGATCTTATGGGATTCAATGGGATTTAATGGGATTTATTGGGATATATGATGGTATACCCTCTGGTAAACATACAAAAAACTATGGAAATATCCACCATGCTATTAGTGGGTAAATCAACTATTTCGACTGGGCCATTTTCAATAGCTTTTTGCATCTTTACCAGAGGGTAATATCTATTTTGATATAGAGATGTATGGATATTTCTGCTATAAACACATTCAATCGGGATTTCTATCCCTGACTTATGATATTTTGTCTATTTTGATAGAAATGTGTGGATTGAAATCTTCGCAGTTCTTCTTGGTCAAATCATTAGAAATCCCTGGGATGTCAAAATATCTATTTATCTTATGTGGGGGTTTCCTAAGTTTATGTGGTGCTACCCGAAAAAATCATCCAAGTAGGGCTACACTTAGGATGATTTTAGTATGAAACTTATGGAAAATCACCATTTTCTAGCTGGGTAAATCCACTATTTCGACTGGGCCATGGCTTCAAAATAGCTATTTTGACATAACCAGAGGGTAAACAATGATAATTATTCTATATCAATGTTCCATCATTAACCACTATTAATCATTAACAACCGTTACTAATCATCATAAAATGATGCAGTAAATAATTATTACCAGAGGGTACTTGGTGGCTCATCCCACGAATCGTAAGTGGGTTAGTTCACCCCAGTTATAAGTGGATTAACCCTACAAAAATCCCATGTAAATCACTGGGGTTATAACATGTTATAACCCACTTACTAAGAGGGATGAGCCACCAAGTAAACTTCTTAACCCCCACATAACTATGGAAAATCACCATTTTCGATGGGAAAACTCACTATAAATGGCCATTTTCAACAGCTAACTGTTGACATAACCAGGCCGGGTAAACTTCTTAACCCTCACAGCTTCGTGGCAGGCGATGCTGGCTGCCAGCTACGTGCTGGGCGCATCTGCCGGAGACGGCGATACCCTGAGGTGGAAAAAGATGGGAAAGTTCAGGAGCACAAAAATAGAGGTAATGTGGGTAAAACAATCATTAATAATGGGAATAATACACTAGATCAATGGGAATTTTCAAGCATCATAATATAGGATTTTATATACCAGCATCATGTCAATGGGAATTTCAGGATCTAACAGATGAAGGCACGTTAGTACCATATGTTTGGCCGGCCATTGACAATGTGGGTAAAACAATCATGGGAATGGTATTGGAACAATTTTACCACATTTCTATGGGTGGTAATCCAACCATCAATCAAAATATGAATAGTATCACTATTAATTCACTATTAATGTGGGTAAAACAATGTCATAAACCACCATATGACTGGGAATGATTAGTGGATGTTAGTAGGCACCTATATTATTATGGTGATTTGGGGATGGTTTATTATCGTTTTACCCATATTACTATACCATATAAAGCCGTTTTTTTTGGGGCATATCCCCTTGCATAGTCCTTAGGCCTGATATATGGTAGGCAGCTCCAATTTTTTGGTTCCTGAGATGGGCCATTGAACAGAGATCTCATAAGTAGCCTGGATTCTGGATGTTAGGTGCTGAGTCTGGATCCTGGATGCTTGATTATCTTTAGCCTTGATTCGGTCATTATTTTGGATATGCCAAACCTTCAACTAGATGTATGGAACATAATAAATTGCTGATTGAGTTGAACAAATATGACCATAAAGTAGTATAAGACACTGCATCCACCTGCGTTTTTCCGATGATATAAAATTAATAAATCAAAATCCAGGGAAGGTTTCATCTTGGTGAACATCCCACATACTCCACACTTTTAGTATCTTCTAGTGGTTGAAATCCACATCTATTGATGGTATTTGGTGGTTGCATCGGTTTGTCCAATGATAATTTATCCAGAATTGATGGCAATTTTTTGCGGGAAAATTATGATCAATCAAATTATAACCATTTAAAAGGGAACCTTGTGATTAACCTCTGGGTTTGGGGGTACACGATTTTCAGACAATCCCATACACTCATGATATTGTTGGTTTCCCAACATTTTCAGAACAACTGAGGTAAGCTGGTTTATAACTAGTTACTAGTCTGACTAGATTACCCATGTTTTGGTCGGTTTACCCTATAGTACATTCGCATAGAAGTCTGGTGTTTAATCCACCATGAAAATAGATCATTTTCCTGTGTTTCCCCAAATTTCAGGAACCGATTGATTGGAGGTACCTACCATATATTTGTTGGCCTATTTTTGAGGCCTTAATTTCAGGGACTATCCCCACAAAATGGTTGGTTTATGAATGGAAAAATCCAAATCTAAAATGGATGATAATCTCCATCTTCCTGTGTTTCCCCATATATTTTCCGCATTTTAATGGAAAATCACGATTTTGAATAGGTAAACCATCTATTTCGATTAGGGCCATTGCGACATTGTTCTACTGGGTTTACCCTCGGTTCCCGGGATCGTTCACTACGCTTTTGTAGTGGGGTTAGGAACCAGCCAGGCAGGTTCGTTCCGGCAGTGGTCATGACTCGCCTTTGTTGCGGTTCTTGGTGGTCAATAAACCCTTTCCACAATACTCTGGTGGTGACTGGAACATACTGGAACCATGGAATTTTATGACTTTCCATATACTGGGAATGGTATAGTCCTTTAAAGAGGAATCATCCAACTACTGGTTGGTGGTGACTGGAAATGTGGATTAACTATGGTTTATGGTAGATATAACTATATATAACTATAGTTAATCGGGATTGTAATGGTTTATAAACCAACAAACACTGGTTGGTGGTGACTGGAACCATGGAATTTTATGACTTTCCATTCAGTTGGGAAGAATCATCATCCCAACTGACGAACTCCATCATTTTTCAGAGGGGTTCAAACCACTTTCCACAATACTGGTCGATTAAGAAAGGGATTCCCAGTTCATGGAGTATGAACATCCCCAGTATACTGTAATATTGGTGAGTGCCCTCAAACTAATCATTAAGCAACCATCATTTATCAATTATATCCGGTTCAGGTTTTAAAACATGTTAAGGCCCCCCAGTTACAGATCATCCTGCCCATATTTTCCCATAAGTTGTTGATGAGTTTCCCATGAATTTCCATGAATTTCCCACATGTTTCCACCTTTGCTGCTGGGTACCCAGCAGCACATCTGCAGAGGCTTCTCCCAGACGGATCGCTTCTGCGCATCCTGGCGGCAGTTTCATCAGAGTTTTTTTTTGGGAGTTCCGCAGCCAAAAAACAGGGAGATTTAGTTCGAAAAACCTGGGTATTGATATGATTTGATTGGACTTATATATGTAATTGGATTTAATAGGATTATCGAATCAACCACAATTGGGCTCTTACCACCAAAAACACAAGGCTGACAAAGCTAAAGTTGGAAAAACAGCCCACTAAAACTGTGAACAGAAGGCTACGGAAAGCGAGGCGACTTAGCCCACTTATGATGATCAAGATCTTAAGATATCAAGGATCTGGTCAATGGTTTCTATCTTGAAAGTCCGGATGAACCCCAGAAACATTTTTGGGTTGACGCCGCGTCAAAACTGATGGCCATCCTCCTGGGATGCATCCTGGGATACTTCGAATGTTTTCTGTGAGTAAAATCACACATGAAGAGCTGATACCCGGCCTGGTAATTTGTTACATATAGCCATGGAAAATGGCCTATTTATATCTATTTATAGATGGTTTACCTATGAAAAATGCATGGTGATTTGCCATAGTTATGTTAATTTACCAGAGGGTAACAGGTATTTGAAAGATTTAGGAAGTAATTCTATCTCACATGGCATTTTTCAATGGTGTTCTTTGCTCCCAACTGCTACACTTTTTCGGTCGGAAAAATGATGAACCGATGGCAGGCACTGATTTGGTGGGTCTCTTTGGGCGCGGCGCGCTGTTGGACGCGCCGCCGGTCTGGCTTCCGAAGGCCGGCGTAATGGCTTAGTCAGCTCGATGTACAGTTCACTTGGTGAAACTTTTTTGGGATTCGGGGGGATATAAGATGATATTTCCTGATCATCAATTGTATTCATGGGGGTTGATATCACATGATAATCCCATCCCCCTAATATGAAAAACCCATGACACGAAACCATGGTTTTTTTTGTTGGGAAATTCCACATTCCATTGGAACCATGCAATTGTTGGGTGTTTTATATTAGGGGGATGGGATTATTTCCTGATCATCACGGAGATCTGGGGTCATTTATAACTATTATATACTATTATAGTGGGTTTAGAATGGTTTATTATAGTGGGTTTATAACTATTATATACTATTACATACTATTATATACTATTATATACCATTATAATATTATATAACGGAGATATGGGTTTAGAACGGTTTATAAAGCGTTAAACGAATCACCTTTGGGCGCCTTTTTTTTTATCTTTGGGAAGTGTCTTAAACAGTTACTTTTCTATCAAGATAAGTCATCCGGAGGGGAGGGCAACATGCCAAGCGGGGAAATCCATGGAAATCCATGGAAATCCCCTATGATCTTTGAGTCCAGCCTTTAAAATAGGAAACTCATTCGATGAATTTGGGCGACTTTCCAGCTAGCCATGTTTGATTTCCGGAAGGTGTTCACCAATATTCCATGAATATTCCATATTAGTATATCATGATATATCATTATATATATATATATCATTTATATCCCATTTATATCCCATCAACATCCCATTGCTTGATGACACGCTAGCGGCTAGTGATTCGAATCTTCCCAGAGCACGAATCCAGGCCGTCACCTGTGCCTTGAGCGCGCGTTGGCCAGAGGTGCAACGCATGGCCGCGGCCTTGGTGCGATGCGTGTGGCTGCATTTTTGGATATTTGGGTATGGATCAATACCTATTAATACCATTTTTAGTGGGATGAACATCCATTTACCAGCTATTTTGGGGTTCACTAGGTACCAGGGTTTTGACTCATACCCAAATATGAGCCATTCAATCTGGGTAAATTTGATCACGACCTCACTGATCTCCCTCACTGATCTCCCTCACTGGAATCCTGGTTTTTATATGGGGAATCATCCCCAAATGGCCGCAAGATTCAGGTTGGTGAATTATTATAATTTACCCAGATTCAATCAATGGGAATTTCAGGATCCAACAGATGGAGGTACGTTAGTACCATATGAGGCCATATTTTGTGGTGATATTCACTTACATAGGCCTCAAAAATAGGCCAAAAATATATGGTAGGTACCTCCATTTTAGGATCCTGAATTTCCCATTGAAATATGAGCCATTCAAAAAAAACCCTTGTTGATTGATTACCACAATGGGGATTATTATGTCACCAAGGGATTACTACAGGGTTATTTGAATGGGGATCTTTTTGATTAATAATCCCCATTTTTTGATTACTACAGGGAGTTATACACTATTTGGGGGATTCTTATGTCACCAAGAAACATGGGGATATTCATCGGAATGTTGCAACGTGCAAAGTGTATGCTGTACTTTAACACATATTAATATATATATATATACACTACAGAAACCAGGTCCCAAAAACTGATATAGTTGGACCAGTAGTTTTTTGTTTGAAGGGCTACCCTGCCCAGATTCTTCTCCAACTTGCTTCTTCGAACCCAGACATTTTTACGCCCGGCTTGTTGCATATCCGGGTAGCATCAGGGTTGTCTGACAGTCTGACATTTCAAGGCTCCTAGGTTAAAAGTTAAGTCTCTTCGTTTTTTTATCACCTCATTTACCCTCTGGTAATTTGTTCATAGCTATTGAACATGGTCATTTATAGTGGACTTACCAATTAAACATGGTGATTTTCCATAGTTATGTTAGTTTACCAAAGGCTATACCATCATATATCCCATTAAATCCCATAAAATCCCATAAAATCCCATTAAATCCCATTAAATCTCCCCAATAAATGGTGATTCTGTTCCTGCGGCGATGTTGGCCCAAACGGCAGCAATTCAGCACGCGTTCACGGCTTGTGCAGCCACCGAGACTTGGCGAAAGAAACGGAGGAGGCGCTCTCCGGCTTTTCAAAAAGAGCGGGATGGAACGAGAAATCGTGAAATTTATGATATATACATGATATACATGATATATATATATATATAATATGTATATGTATATATATAATATAATATAATATAATATAATATAATATATAATATAATATATAATATATTATAATATATTATAATATATATATACATACACATATGGCATGATATTGACATAGATTAATTGAACTCTATCAAAGACAAATGACTCATGTGGTAAGTACTTCTCATTGTAAATCGAAGTTCCAGGTATTTGCACATATAGACTCTTTTTCGTACACTTTGAATTAGCTTGACTAAGGGAGAACAATTAGCGACTGCGGTTTCGGGAGTACACCATTTTTCCATCATCTCCAGAAGGGGAAGCCCTTTGAAATCGGGTGCCCGCGGAAAGCGAAAAAATGGAGCAGAAACACCAACTAACAGTATATTAACCATTACTAACAGTATATTAACCATATTATTAACCATTGAAAACAGTATATTAACCATATCATTGACCATTAATAACAGTATATTAACCACATGATTAACCATTATCCGCAGTTCTCAAATGGGGTTGTTGGAGTTGGAGCTTTGGAGCCAAAAAAAAGCGAAGCGTTGAATGATAGCTGTTGAAAATGGACCATTGAAATAGTTGATTTACCCATTAAAAATTGTGATTTTCCATAGTTATGTTAGTTTACCAGAGGGTAATATTTGGGGACCCCTGGGGCGCCTGAACCACTCCTTGTGAGTTTTTGTGTGTATTGTACGCATGGATTGGTATTAACATGTATGAACACACATTGAAACCAGAGGATCATGACTTGTATGAATGATCCTTTGTAAGGTAATCTAATAGCAGACAGATCCAACATTTCAAGTGAACATGTCATCGGGTTTATCCAAGCAGCATTGGCCACTTGTGCTTGATCCAACTGTAAGTCTGGTGTCATAACCAACTTGTAGCTAGTCACACAATGTCACATATATATATATATTATAATGATGTGAGAAATAATTAACCCCAACTATATACGGATATACGGTTTGTTGATTTTCTTGGGAATTAGATTAAGAGGGTATGAACGGGCTCTGCTGGCTTGTTACTGGCTAACTTGAGGATCCAAGTGTGAAAACCATAGGACACCTGTCTGCGGGCCTTCTATGTGGACCCTTTATTCACTTGTAGATGAATGCCATCAGATGCTGTGCGTCATCAATATACAACTTGCATCAATTTGTTTACCCTCTGGTTATTTAACATAGCCATGGAAAATGGCCCATTTATAGTTGGTTCACCTATTAAAAATGGTGATTTTCCATGGCTATGTTAAATAACCAGATGGAAAATGTGCTTGTTGCTTTCTTACTCTAAGTTAGTCGTCTACAGAATTCTACATACGTGTGGCCGGATGGGGATTTTTTGTCGTATGGCGGAGGATGGGAGCAAAGCAATCGGCTATGGCGAAAGTATCTCGGTGACCAATCCACGACGCGTTTTTTTTTTGGAGTCCGGCAGCTCCATAGATGGACCATTCGGAAAACCGATAGGAATGATGGGGTACGTATATCAGTATATCCCATATGCTCACCATGGTGCTGGTATAATTGGTATATATAAACCTACACAACTGGGCGATTTTGGGCAAGGGCAAATGTTGCTGTGCATATTCCAGCACCATGGTTCGCATATGGATATGTACATATGATTGTTAAATCTCTAGCATTCTGGTTCAGAACATGTCCATCTTTTTGGGGAAAATTGACAGAAAGCTCCATATCTAGATGGTCAAAATAGATCAACTCCTTGTTTTTCCTCTTTTGATGTTCGAATAACATCCGGTTGGTGGTTTGGAACCTGAATTTTCTGACTTTCCATATATTAGGAATAACAATCCCAACTGACTTTCATATTTTTCAGAGGGGTAGGTATACCACCAACCAGTAATCCATTGCAAGAAGTCGTGTGCTGTGTTTTTTACTCAGCTGGGATGGCAAGCGAAATCGCCATGTTACCATTCCTGGCTTAGACATGCTTAGAGTGTCGCCATTGTGACGTGAAACGGAAGAAGTGTAGCCACGGCCATTTTTCCCGATGAATGAAACATGTGTGAAAAGAGGCGTTGGGATTTGCGATTAGAAACGCAACTTTGGTGATGTTGAAAGAAATCTTCTCATTTCGATGTGATGCTGCTGATTATGCTGATGATGCTGCTGATGATGCTGCTGATGATGGATGATGATGATGATGATGATGATGGTGATGGTGATGGTGATGGTGATGATGGTGATGATGATGATGAAGATGACGATGACGAATGATGATGAATGATGAAAGATACTCTTCAGCTTTGGTGATGTTTTGCCAGCACAGAAGATCAGCTTCGGTGATTTTTCAGAAGTTCTCATCCGTCCATTCGTTCCCCATTCGTGCGGCGAAACTCGTCCTGCCAGGATGGTCAGACTGCCATCACTTACACTTACACCGACGAGGTTTCCTGCCTGGGGGGTTGGTTTCCTGCGTGGGCAGGTCAACCAGCTGGAGAATCATCAGGTAATGGCATAATGTCAACCCTGGATTAATAAACCCCAAACGGCTTTAGGCTGTTTAATTGGGGGGGTACCATTTAAGTATTGGATGAAATGACTATTGGAGGAGTACCCCCCTAATTTTCATAAACCATGGTTGGATTTAATCCGGGGTTGACATTAATGGTCATTAAATTCAAGAATAGTAGGAAAAATGACTGAATATAAGAATAAATCATAGTAGTGGTCATTCTGATGATGACTGTGATATACTGTGATATGAGAATCATATATCTTGCTGAATTTACTGATTTTGCAGAATATTCAGCTGGATATTTTGATGATCAAGATAATGATTATAATTAGGGTGATGCTGATTGGTCATCGTTGGTACGCAAAGTGTTTGTCTCCGTATGTGTATCCTGGTATTCAATCTACATCTGGCTGGGTAAATTATAACGACCTCACTGATCTCCCTCACTGAGAATGATGGTTAGTGTTAGTAGGGGTAACTATCCCCAAATGACCTTATTTCAGGTGAGTGAATTATTATAATTTACCCGGATCTGTTGTTGGTCCTTGGTGCTTTGAAACATCTGCGGTCTCTTCGCATTTTGCCAACTGAAAGAAAGATGTTCCAATTGATCAGTTTCTTTTGTACAATGACCATCAATTTCTGGGGTGGCCATAGCCATCCATAGCCATCCATAGCCCCATTTTCAGACACCCTGCATTGAGTCGAAAATTTCTGCATAGGCATAGCTAGCTCTGTAAAGATACCCTCTGGTAATTTAACGGTTTGCTATTGAAAATGACCATTGTTAAATAGTGGGATTTTCCCATTAAACATCGTGGATTTTCCATAGTTTATAGTGGATTTTCCATAGAAATAGTGGAATTTCCCATGAAAAATGGTGGATTTTCCAGTTCGCTATTTTGACATCACCAGGCCGGGTCGAGAAAAATCATGGTGGGCTTTTCCGATCATTTTCCCAGCGAGAGGCGCCGATGCTTGCGACGCATGCCTTCTACCCCATCATTCAGGTGGCGTAACGGCCTGCGGTGTTGATGTCATGTATGATATTTAGGAATATTAATAGAGAATATTAGTGTTTAAAAGGATTTTTTTACTACTATCTCTGTGTGTGTATGTATTATACATATATATATGGTTCATATACATATAAGATTTATTGATGTAATGTATATGTATATAAATATAAACATGATCGCTGATTTGAAGCATAAACATGGGATGATGATCCCCAATTGACTGGTGAATTCATGTGGTAAAGCCAATAGGAAGGAATAGCGAATTGTACCATTTGGGTTTCGTTATTGAAATTACCCTCTGGTGAACTAACATAGCTATTGAAAATGGCCATTTATAGTGAGTTTTCCCATTAAAAATGGTGATTTTCCATTGCTATGTTAGTTCACCAGAGGGTATTGGGTTTACGCCTTTATGACAACTCTGCCAGATTGATGGATAAGAGAGAGCCCTGGTTGAATGCTAACGAATGGAAAGACATGGTCTATACAACTATACAGCCCTTGTCGAATCATGAAAATTAGTAAAAAAGTAACTAGGCAGTTGGTACGTCACTCGTAAGCACAAGGATATTAGCTGTACCAAAATCCAGAAATAGACCCGCATCCAGTCACGCCAGTTAGGCACAATCCCAGCAACTGCAACCCCCCCAGCTATGGGTGCTTAGAAGAACACTGTGGAAATCGTTGGTGTCCCATTGGCCCAGCATTGTAGGTGTCCCATTCGAGCCCTTGGGTTTAGGAGACCGATGTTGCATTCAAATCCAATGAAATTCAATCATCCATGTCTTTCAATGGATATCACTGGGGATTCAAACCATTCAACATATGGGACGCTTCCAGAAAGACATTGGGATCTCCATTCACCGTCTTTTTGCGCCCATCCATTTTTGGCCAATCTCAGGAAGGCACACTGCCACCTAATTTTGACGTCCTTACCAATATATCTTTACATCACGTTACATGCCGGGTGAACATCCCTATTGAATCACACTTTTCATATACTTGGAATCATTTTAATTGATTTGATTTGTATGTACATGTCTGTGTTATGTAAATTCTCCATGAATATCCATTGTCCGTACCCATGTATATTTGCATCATTTACCCATATACCACTCTATAGTACTATTACTTTTGATACTCTCTATATATATATAGAATCTACATCATTTTACATTCCATATGATAAATTCCTCGTTGATCCTCGTTGATATTTCTGAATTATTGTTATTTTTTCCATTCAGATTCCAGATTCCATCCAGATTCCCTATGGATTTCCTATGGCTTTTTGTGACTCAGGCCTTTTGCTCTCAAGCCAAGATCCCTGTGCAGATCCGTGATATCTCTGTGGCTGGTCGACTGATCTCGCTCCTTGGAGATCACCAAAAGCCCGGTGTCGAGGATCCCCAGAAGAGTTGGTTTCATGGAAATCCCAATCTGAAATGGATGATGACTAGGGCTACTTTCATTTTAGGAAACCTCCTAATATCCACCATTTACAATTAAGAATATATGATTTTCCATGGATTTTCACAGCTATAAACCTCATGAAACCTCCATTCAGGTGGGGGATTTTCACTTGCCATATTTGATTACCCCTCCGGGTACACATGGTTAAGCCGACAAAATCATACAAAATCCACAAAGAGTGCCGCTGACAAATCCGCAATCAGGGACTCATTTCCTGTGATTTTTTGCTAATGTAATGCTAATGTACCTTTTCAATCCTTTTCAATCTTTGAATAGGTACATATGATACATATGTGTTACTTAAGATACAATTGTTGAAGCCCTTGAAGTATGAATCTCATCTATATCTATGTACTTATATAAATCAAAGGACGTGTCATCCCGTTCCAAACCAAAGCCTGGTGAGATCTGTCGAATCTATGTATTTTGGAGCAACATAAAGGGGGGTATGAAATATACCACTATTTGGGGCTTTCCTTAAATGGGGGTACCCCAAAATAGCTGGTTTATTTCATGGAAAATGCCAATCTAAAATGGATGATGACGTTTTTTTTTTCCCATGACTTCGGAAACCGCCATTTAAAGCATCATAAAATCCATGTAATTGTGGATTAAGGCTCATGGAAACACTAACCTGTTGCCATTGAGGGTTTTTTTCCTGCGGGGGCAGGGATTGTCAATCGAAGTCGGAAAGGATGGTTTCTACTCCCAACTACCCGGCCTGGTAAACGTTTACAGAAAACGATGGAAAATCACCATGCTATTAATGGGTAAACCATCCAGCTACTGGGGTACCACCATTTTAGGAAACCTCAATGTAGGAAAAAGTCAGAAGCAGATGTGCCAAATCACTGCTTGCCCTCTGGTAAACTAACATAATTATGGAAAATCACCATTTTTAATGGGTAAATCAACTATTTCGACTGGGCTATTTTCAATAGCTTTTTGTTTGTTTACCAGAGGCTATATCATCATATATCCTAATAAATCCCATTAAATCCCATTAAATCCCATTAAATCCCATTAAATCCCATTAAATCCCATTAAATCCCATTAAATTCCATTAAATCCCATTAAATCCTAATAATTCCCAATTACACTTCCATGAACTCCCAAGAAAAATCACCTAAAACCACTTTGGCAATTTGGTCGGCTGGGTCGACAGATTTGGCTACGATGTGGAGCCAAAAAAGAGATCATGTCTACCGCTAGATCAAAGCAATATGGGTGTGTCTGAAAATAGTGTAGCCCATTTTCCCAATGGTTTTGCTGATCAGATTTCCCTATTAAATGGCTATAATTGGGAATACACCCTATTTGGGTAAATAAGTAAATATGAGCCATTCAATCTGGGTAAATTATAACGACCTCACTGATCCCCAGAACCCTGGAATCATGGTTAGATTGTGGGGAATCATCCCTAAATGGCCGCAAGATTCAGGTTAGTGAAATATTATAATTTACCCAGATATGTTCATTTTTTTCCTTTCCAAGCCAGAACAAAATATGAGTTGCCCAAATAGTTTGTCAAAACTCATATCATATTTTGGGCAACTATTTGGGCAACTCATATTCCAAGCCACTATTTGGGTTACTTAAATAGTTTACCAAGCCAGATAACGCTATCTCTTCCAAAGTCAAAACTAAGTTTTCAGGGTTTCATGTTGGTGTCACTGGCCCCAACTGTTTCCTGACATCGCCGGCGATCCGGTCCTCTCCTCTCGCCTTGGTTTTCCGACGAGGCACTTTCCGGACTACCTCAGCCCTGAGCAGAAGAAGGAGTCTCTCACACCAGACCTTTGGATGCATCGCACAGGGTGTTTGTTGTAATGATTTCGTGGGAAAATATGGGATGTGTATGGTGATGATTTGATGGTGATTTCACCAAGAAAAATAGGGATTTGATGGGATGTAATCTAGGTCAATCTTACCAGGGGATACAAACTAATCCTAACTAGTCTTTTTGTATTAATGGGAATATATGGGAATATCTATACGTTCACCAGCAAAGAATTTGTCATTTTTTGCAGGGTATCTAAGATTGGCAATGTTGAGGGTACCTCAAGTTTACCCCATTGTTTGCTAAGTGTCCAATGAAGTCAGCCAACAAAAGGCGTTAGCTGAGTTGATTTCACTCCACGATCATGTCTGATTAAACTTAGGTTTAAACATCTTCAAATTCTTTTTGAGTGGAGATATACTGTAAACCTGATGCTAGTTGGGTTCTTGAAATTGCAACTGGCACGAGGTAGCGTAACTTTCGTTTGCTTGGGATATGTGTCAAAGTCAAGGACGCTCTTACATTTTTGCATTCGCCATTAGATGCCATCAGCTTTCTGTTGTAGAAGAGCATGTTCTTTTTTGGGGGGAGCAGGGCACAAACATCTACGAACCGTTTTTTTTTCATTGCTAGGTGTAAACAAAAAAAAACTGCATAGAAACCTCCACTTTTCATCAAGAAAAGCCAGCCAGTTGTTGGCTGTTGGCCTCATTGCGCCGTCATAACCTCATCTTCGGGTGGTTGAAGGTTACTGGTTGGGGGTTTGGAACCATGGAATTTTATGACTTTCCAGAAACAGTTGGGAATGTCATCATCCCAACTGACGAACTCACTCCATCATTTTTCAGAGGGGTAGGTATACCACCAACCAGAATTTTCCATATATTGGGAATGTCATCATCCCAACTGACGAAGCCATATTTTTCAGAGGGGTAGGTATACCACCAACCAGGTTAGGTTGGCTTCTTACAACTCTAAATAAAGCAGGGATTGACATGCTTTTTGGGCGGTGTTTGTTTGTCACCGTGTCAGAAGCAGCTTGAGGAAAAAGTCCTGGCACATTCTTGGGATATGTAAGGATGAGAACTGGTGGGGTTTTTTCTCAGCCGTGGGATTATTGCGAAATCCTGTAGCAGTTGATAGGTGGTAAACAGATATATATATATATATATACATAAGTTATATATATATATAATTATATATATATATATATATCCCATGATTTGGGGTGGGTTTCAAGCATCCAACCATGGTGATTTTGGGATTTCGCAACCATTCACAGTCACCTCCGCCAGCTGGGTAACCTGGCCTCAGAGTCCGGAAAGCGCCCAGGAAACTCCTACCATTGAAGTTGACCAATTGGCAGCCCTGGGTGAAATGGCCAAGGGTGGCAAGGCCCTGGGTGTTGGTGATGGGTAACGCTATGAATGGGTAACGTGTTGGTAATCCCATCCCCCTAATATTGAACATCCCCTAAATGGTCCCACTTGTGTGGAAATCCCCCTACTAAACTATAGTTTCTTGGGGGGGTGTTTAATATTAGGGGGAAGGGATTATTTCTTGTATCAAACCATTCACTTTGAACAAAGTTTCACCCGGAAGATGTAAGTGAGTCAAGCCGAATCTTCCCATAGAATCATTTGAGCATGGCATCCTCCTGATACTGTTTTTTTTGTCAGTGAAGTCAAGCATGGCTTGCTGGACAATCCCCCATAGTTCCATAGTTTTTACCCTCTGGTAAATTAACATAACTATGGAAAATCACCATCTTTAATGGGTAAATCAACTATTTCAATGGTCCATTTTCAACAGCTATGTTCAATTACCGGAGGGTAACATATTTAAATGCCCATGAAAACTTCGTGGACTTCCCAACTTGCCATGTTTTTTCTGACACCGGGTAAAGGTGTCATCCATTCATGATCTGATATCGGGATATCTGGGAAATTCATGCAAATCCACATCATTCGATTGGCAGGGCTTCAAAGAATCACATCCATTCCGATCCATACTCTCCGGTAATTTCATATGGTCTACAGGATGGGGCCCCCGTTTTCGAAAGCGTGAACCGTTGGTTAAAAAAAGTGGCTGAAAAAACGATGGCTTATGGTAGATATAACGAACTAGTTCATGGGGATTATTTCATGGTTTATAAACCAACGTTCACATCACTGGGGGGCCCCATATGGTCTAGATGGCCGATTGAGTTTGATGATTCATCCTGCTAAGGAAGCAACCGATTACTAAATGGGTATTGCCATTTCGGCTACCCATATTTCCAAAGCCATAGCAACTTGCATACAAGATGGGTCTCCCTATTTTTGTTTGTTGCTTTATGACCCCCGTTTAATACTATGGTTATTTCATTGCCATAAATCCTTGTGAATTGGTAAAATGGGAGTTATTTTGCTTTCTCGTGCCGTTGGAGTCCCACCCTGCAACCATGTATACATATGGAGTAGGTTTCCTAAAATGAAGATAATTACCCCAACAATGGATTGTTTTTAAGGGAACATCCTGTTAACATGGATGATTTGGGGGTACCCCTATGACTTAGGAAACCGCCATATATCAAAGTCTTAGGTGATCCGCTCCATTCTGTCCAGGCCAATATCATCAAGCTGCCGAATGTGAGTGCTTCCCTTCCTCAGTTGAAGGCTAGATGATGGATCTCTGGAGTGGCTATGTAGCTGTGGATAGTTTCAGCCGAAATTCTCATATGGATGTTTCCTAAAATAGTGGCACCCCCAAATCATCCATTTTTAATAGGATTTTCCATTGTAAACCATCCAGCTACTGGGGTACCACCATTTCAGGAAACCTTAATGTAGGAAAAAGTCAGGAGCAGATGTGCCAAATCACTGCTTCCCTCTGGTAAACTAACATAACTATGGAAAATCACCATTTTTAATGGGTAAATCCACTATTTCGACTGGGCCATTTTCAATAGCTTTTTGTTTGTTTACCAGAGGCTACTTCTGGAAGAAAAGTAGCAGCATCTGCATGGCGTGGATAGCCACTTTCATGTGTTGATCATCATGGTTCCCCTGTGAGAGAAGAGCTACGCGGGGTATTCACCGTCCTTTGGACAAAGCGTCATGTGGTGGGTTCCTGAGTCATAGGGGTACCACCAGTCATCATCCATCTCTTTTTCGGATTTTCCATGAAACAAATCATCCAGCTATTGGGGATTCCCCATTTTAGGAAACCCCCGTGTCTTCTCATTTGGCATCAGTGGCGTGAACTGATGGGTCCAGCCAGGAGTGCATCGCAGAGCTACAAGGAAAGGGTTACAAGGCGCCAAGCTACATGTCCAAGCAGCGTGTAACAGGTCTATATCAGTGCCTTCCATCAAAGAAAATATCACTTGGATTCAATTGGTATACTACATATTACATATCAGATATTCTTTACTATCTCAATGCATATCTATTTTTGTTTATTCCGATCAATGCCATGATCTTTGATATTGCAGTCCCACTAGGCCACTAGGCTCTCACTTGGCTGATGCGGGGCTGTTGGGGCCAACTTGAAGATTCCACGTTGAGTTTCAGTTCTCTCTTTGAGACATGTGGGCTCAGCCGGTGCGGCATGGAAGCCAGAAAATGCTGTTGTTTATGAAAAGCTCTCAATCATCTTTCAATCATCTCAATCATCTCAATCATCTCAATCATCTCAAAATCTATGAAAGGCTCTCATTTGTTCAATCTTCCATCTTTTTTTTGGATGTGAAACTCTTGTGCTTCATCCATTTATAACGGATAATCCATGATCCCGGCAAGTCCCATCAGCCCAAAAAAGCCTTAAACGCCTTGCCACTGGGCCACGCTATCAGATCCCGAACTATCCGGAAGATCCCAAAGATGATGCGGAGAAGGAGATCAAGGCCCGGGGTTGATCTCGACTCCCTGAGAGGTTAGGAACCGCCATCCAAAATATACGTAGAAATTAGATGAAATTAGCAGGATCTAAAAACCCAATTTCTGTTGCTCTTGATGCGTAATTATAATCTCTTGTAATCAGTTAATCCCAATTTTTGGTCGTTAAATCATGATGAATCCTCATGTATTGTTGTTAAATCCTTGATCTTCAGCCCCATTATTTACAAAAACTATACAAATCCTGTAAATACATGTTTACATTGTAAAAATACTAGTTCCTTTTAACCATTTTTTGTGGAAAAATCACTCCCGCATCAGGACCCCCCCGTTCAACGGTGCTTTGCCCCAGCCCTGCCTTCGTCGAAGTCGTCGAAGGCCCGCTACGCCAAAGTCCTGGGCAGTGCCGTGAACCCGGTGCTGCGCGAGGGCAATTCGGACCGCCGCGCGGCGGTGCCGGTGAAGGAGTCACCTGGCAGCCTGGGGTTGTTCCGGCCGTATATCAATATCCACTGGGTCAATCGACTAGATTGTCAAACTATGGAAAATCACCATTTTTTATGGGTAAACAACTATTTCTATGATGATGAGTGAACTAGGTCAATCTTAGATGGGTACTTTAATCCTAACTAGTCTTTTGGTATCAATGGGATTATCTACGTTCACCAGCAAAGAATTTGTCATTTTTTGTAAGGTATCTAAGATTGGCAATGGTGGGTTCATTCACCACAGATTCACCACTAGTGGGATGTTTTTTTGTCTAATGGTATATATTGGTGATGATGATGATGATGATGATGATGATCATGATCATGATGATGATGATGATGATGATGATGTGATTGATGGTTAAGCCAGTAATCACAATGGGAAGGTGATATATGGTTTATTATTGGGTTTACGACATTAATGATTGTGGGATTGTTTAGTGGGATGATTAGTGGTAACATAATTTATGATTATTGATGGCAGACTTTAGTTGTAAATGATGGTGATGATTGTGCTTATAGTGATCAATCATTATACCACAAAATCATCAGTGTTTAAATTTAGTCCGATGATCAGTGGTAAAATGATGATTAATGCTACGATGGCGATGGTGATGATGATCGTTGGCGCAAAAAAGGGATACTGTAATTAGTCAATGGGAATTTCAGGATCCTAAAATGGAGGTACTGTACCATATAAGGGCATATTTTCTAGGGATATTCCCTTACATAGGCCTGAAAAATAGGCCTTATATATGGTAGGTACCTCCAATCAATCGGTTCCTGAAATGGCCATTGAATTAGTGGTATAACATGGGTTTGTCTCGTCGGTGATGATTGTCTTTTCCAGTGGGAAACGAATCTTCGCTGCAGCCCGGAGTCCGGCCAGCGTTCCGCGCAAGGCGTTGCGTCTGACCTCAGGTGGCTAAGATAAAGTTGATGTTATTACCCCAATCAACATACCCTCTGGTAAACATACAAAAAACTATGAAAAGATCCACCATGTTTAATGGGAAAATCCACTATAAATGGAAAATCCACCATGATTTTTTCCCCAATCAACATATGGGTTTGTCTGAAAATAGGGTATATTCCCAATGAAATAGCCATTTAATAGGGAAATCTGATCAGCAAAACCATTGGGTTTAGGGCTACACTATTTTCAGACACACCCATATTGTTCATAGGGGGTGGCAAATTTGGAAAATCCATGTTTTTTTCTTTTTTTTGGGGGGGGGACCTTGAGCAGATCCAAGTTATGGAATAGTTTTTGAGTAATTTTGGAATACACTCTTCCAAAAAAATGGAACAAGATGAAATAGCAAACAATAATTCTGATAATTCTTCCAAGAAAACGATTCTGATTTTGGAATGATTTGGAGATCTTAGGGATTTTCAGCAGTCTTTTATGGTAAACACCTGATACCTGAGGGTTTTTTTGCTGATTTTTTGAGTTTTTCTGTCTATTTAGAATTACGAGGGAATTTAACGAACAAGAATGGGGAGCGAACAAGATTGGGCAACACCCTGAAATCATTCGATGGGGTTCAACATCGTGCTCAAACACAGAGGAGCCTGGTTGAGCACGATTGAATTGTGCAGTAGAAAAAACAACAATCCATACCCACGCCCACAAACACGCATGTATTATCAGTTGTAGATTTACCCTTTGGATCCCTTTGGTTATTTCACGGTTTGCGAACTGGAAAATCACCAATTTTAAGAACGGTAAATCATGTTTTTATCATCGATTTCTATGGGCCATCTATACCACTTCGCAACCTGTGTGTCTCCAAGAACTGGCCCCATTGATGGAGCAGTTTTGATTTGGGTTTGAATATGACCCCATTTGTAGGAGATGCATCAGTACTTGGTGGCTCATCCCACGGCTCGTAAGTGGGTTATAACCCCAGTGATTTACATGGGATAAGTAGGGTTAATCCACTTATAACTGGGGTTATAACCCACTTACTAAGTGGGATGAGCCACCAAGTATGGATCATTAAAAATTCTGAACCATGACATGAGTCAATGAGCCTTGATTTTTTTCTCCATGAAAAACCAATGAGGTATGCCTTCAAGTACCCACACTCCATGGGCAAGTGGCTTCCAGATGCTTGCTATGACCTTGTTGGGAGCATCGGCCGTTCGATATGTGTTGCTCTCAATGACTGACATACTGTGGATGGGCCGTTGCGAAATCCGATAAACCACCAATTTTGGATGGTTGAAACCCTATAAGCAATGGGATGTTTACCACTTATCAACTGGTGATTGGGATTTCGCAACCATCCACAGTATCACTATGATGATCAGTGGAACACTCATATTTTTGACTGCAAAGTGCTGATTGGTGGTTTGGAACATTTTTGTCATTTTTCCAATCAGTTGGGAATGTCATCATCCCAACTGACTTTCACTCCATCATTTTTCAAAAGGGTTGAAACGACCAACCAGATATATATATATATAAAACATAATTATGGAAAATCACCATTTTAATGGGTAAATCAACTATTTCGACTGGGCCATTGGGTGTGTGGTGGTGTATGATATACAGTCCTGTCCTTGCAGGTGGTGGGCCAGGTGGGCCAGGTGTTATGAAAGTGGATCGGTTGCTCATGGAGATCATTTCTGTAACATGTGGCCCAGGAACCATGGTTTAGATACAGTCCCTAGTCCAAGTAAAACGAAAAACATGTGAAACAGATTCTGGTTGGTGGTTTGGAACATGTTTTTTATTTTCCATTTCAGATATGGGATGTCATCCTTCCCAACTGACGAACTCATATTTTTCAAGATGGTTTTTGTCACACCAACCAGGATTGGTTCCTCGGAATGCCCTGATCAAAAAAAAAATGGCATCACAGTGACTGTGAAGGAATGATTGCTATCATTCTTCTTACTGGTGCTAAACGTATTGAATGGGGGAATGCTCTATAGTAACTATCAATAATCATCCCAGCAACCCCCAGCAGCCCATCCATTCCCTACGTAAAACGCACCAGTAAGTCTTGGGTGGTTCCAATTTCAACTCGCTCAGCTACAGCCATGCTGAAGTGTGACCATCTCTGCGAATGTCATTCCATTTTGGTGATGCCGGAAAAAAAAGCCACCAAGATAACATACCATCTGGATCCATCTGGTTATTTAACATAGCCATGGAAAATCCCTTATAAATGGAGGTATTAATGGGAAAATCATCTATAAATGGGCCATCTATACCATGGCTAGATTAAATAACCAGAGGGTAAGATAAGACTAGATTTTCCTCCACCATTGAGTGACTCTTTCTCGCCATTTTTTTTTTGAGACACCGACAGCATCTAAACATGAGACCCAGCTGCTGATGAGACGAGGACTCCAAGACTCACGTGAGTTCCATGGAGGAGGGCGATTTCTTTTCCCACGAGAAATCTGTGGCTTCGGCGTCGAAGATTCCGGCAAAAATGGGAGTTGTGAGGTTTGGAAGTGGTAGTTATATTTATTGCCATTATATATTATATAACTATAATTGGTTATATAGTTAGTTTATAGTTATAGTTGGTCTACATAACTCTAGCCATTATGACTGATAGTTGGTTTGGAAAGAAATTATACAACTATAGGCATATTTCTACACACCTAATCGACCCAAGTGCGTTTTCCCTAGTTCAACGTGTGTCAACTGAGCGGATTCGAATGGGGCGGGGGGGTTTTATCTCCTGGATCCAGCATTTATTACGAATGGATTCTACACAAAATCCCATGCATAATGTGGTAAACCAAGGGCGTAAGAAATGATTGGCTTGACCTGGTGGGTAAAACAATGTCATAAACCACCCATTTGGGAATGGCTTATACCATCTATTTATGGTGAAATTGGAGATGGTTGATGATTGGCTTGACCTGGTTTACCTCATTCAGTCAGATCCACCATCAGGAAATCGCGCCAAAAAACGGGGACATGCTTTGCAGTACCTGGTGTTAGGGCAAAGTGACTTTGCAATGGGGAGAGCACACAGTGTTTTTCCAACTCTCTACATTGATGATTTTTGACTGGTTGGTGGTTTGGAACATGAATTTCCATTCAGTTGGGAATTTCATAACCCCAACTGACGAACTCCATCATTTTTCAGAGGGGTAGGGCTCAACCACCAACCTGTTGATGGTTGTTTTTTTGTTTCATGATATCTCATGATCCACGATACTTGGAGCATGTTTGCATACCCGGCCTGGTAAACATACAAAAAACTATGGAAAATCACGATGCTATAAATGGTAAATCCACTATTTCGACTGGGCCATTTTCAATAGTTATGTTAGTTTACCAGAGGGTAAATTTGCTCATGAGAGAATCAGTGACTTTTTTTAGCACTATATGAATGGGGTTATGAGTGACTCTTAATCCAGCAAAGAGGTTGGGCATCCGGGTCCGCCATTGTTTTGACACATGTCATATTGCCAGATATTGTGATATATCTGGGTAAATTATAACGACCTCACTGATCTCCCTCACTGGAAATCATGCTTAGATTGTGGGGAATCATCCCCAAATGGCCGCAAGATTCAGGTTAATGAAATATTATAATTTACCCAGATATATGTGAGTAGATCATATGGATACTTAAAAGAAAAAACATCAGGTGGATGAACAATAGGTGTATCAAGTATCTAATCCAGGTATATCCATGTGTTTTGATGGACACGAGCATTTATCCTTTATTCATGGGATTGGTTTAAGGGAACATTTAGGTGACACCTCTATATTTGATTTGGAAACACCATGGTTTCCTGTAGATTTGTTTTCCTTCAACCAATCGATTTCATATAAGTAGCACTAAATAACCAATGACATGTAATCACCATGATTTTAAAGCACAATTGATTATCATGTTGATTCATGGTGTAAACTTATGATACTGTGGATGGTTGCGAAATCCCAATCACCAGTTGATAGTTGGTTTATCCCATTATTTTGTTTGGGTTTCAACCATCCTTTTGGTGGTGCAGGATTTCTTCCATCCACGGTATGATCAATGGCTATTTCAGGAACCTAAATTGGAGGTACCTACCATATATAAGGCCTATTTTTGTGGCCTATGTAAGGGAATATCTTCACAATTCATATGCCCAAACATATGGTACTAACGTACCATCTGTTGGATCCTGGAGATCTCCCATTGATCTCCCAATTCATGTTCCAAACCATCAACCAATCAAAAATCATCAATGTAGAGATATATACACTTTCAAGCAATATAGATATAGTGATGGTAATATCATTATACTGTGTAAATTATAATAATTCACTAACCTGAATCTTGCGGCCATTTGGGGATGATTCCCCACAATCTAACCATGATTCCAGTGAGGTCGCAGTGAGGTCGTTAGAATTTATCCAGATTATACCATATATACCACCACTATATCTATATTAATGGTATATCCATATAATATCCACATATTAATGGTATATTAATAATATCATTAATATCATAATATCCTCAGCAGGCCTTGTGACGCTGAGGTGGTCATCTCCGAGAAGTGCGAGGCGCGCATCGAGATGCTCTCGGAGGAGTCGATGGAATCCCCACGGGGGCCACGACGGGCCCGATGGGCGAAAACGGGCTGTGAAAAGACCTGAAAAAACATGGAGAAAGTGCGAATGTTCATGAGTTTGTCATAGTTTGTCTATATGTTTCTGGGTTGAAGTTGTTGATATCACGAATAAAACTCAGTTTTTCGAGTGTTTGCTCTGATGTGTACTTGGATGTGATGGGTGTACCACCAGGAACATTTGGGGGAATTCAGGTTGGTGACATCGAATTTCTGAGCCCAAGACTGCTGGGATGGGAGACTCAGGAATCAGAATTTGGATCTATCTGACAATGCAGCTGAAAAAGTGGTGTACCATGGTGTGTCCCCTCGTCGCCGTAGTTTCAATAAGGAAACTGATGTTTAAGCACTACTTTCAGACAAACTCATCCAGCAACGTGCAGTTCCTACCCGGCAAACCGATTTGACTATCAGAACATGATGACATTTTTTCGGTGCCCAGTTTGACCCGTGGTGATTACAAACATATTTTTCAGGGTGCCACCAATGATCATCTAATGTGGTTAAAAGAATAGTAAGCCATCCCCAAGTCATCAGCATTTTAATGGGTGGTATGTTTATCATCAAAAATGGGATGGTTTATATATGGCCTTGTTTTACCACCACCAGACTTGTCTAAAAATCGGGGCGTCGGGGCCATCCCCGCAGGATGGCAAGGTCACGGTTTTGAAAGACAAGCTCACCCTTCAGAAGGATGAGGCTAGGCTTAGCCGGTGAAGACTTCGTGACAAATTTTCACCATGGGAAGTGTCATCAGTGACTGTCAGTGGTCGAAACTCTGAAACTGTGAAGATGCACCTCCCTGGATTGGTTTACAAGGGAAAATTTACAGGAAAACCCAATATTTCATGGGGAAAACCATGGTAAGACCGGCTTCGATTTTCCCTTCAATCCAGTGAGAACCAGCATGAACCAGCTTCGCGACAAATTCGACCCATACCCATTTGTCGGTTGCCTCGGCGTAGAACGTTGTGATTAGGAATAGGCCTCCAAACATGTTCTGAATCAGCAAAGCAAAGGATTGCAAGTTGCTTTTATGACATTTTATGATATTTTATGGTTAATTTTAGGGGAATCATCCCAAAATGGCCCAACATTTCAGGTTAGTGAATTATTATATAAATACTCCCAGATTTTATGACATGTTTATATCAACTATAGTAACGATTATCTCATAGATGCGGAGACTGACATTCTCATTGGCCAACGGCATCTGCCAAGATTTCCAGGGAGATTTCCGTGTGAAATCAGCACTGCCCACCATTTCTGTGGCTGATGTGCAGTTCCAGTGAGAATAGTGGACATGGCCCAGTCGAAATAGTGGATTTACCCATTGAAAATGGTGATTTTCCATAGTTTTTGTGTATGTTTACCAGAGGGTAACTCCAATAATCTGGGTAAATCATAAGGACCCCACTGATCTCCCCCACTAGAATCATGGTTAATTGGTGTTAATTTATGTTGGGGAATCATCCCAAAATGACCCAACATGAATCAGCTTAGTGGATGGATTCTAATTTGCCCAGATAAGTGGAAATTTGACCAAAGTTAGAGAGGTTGTATCCCAACTTCTGGAGGTGAAGTCACCATAGTTATCTCAGTGTTCCATGAAAATGTCACCCACCAGCGCCGCTCTTCTCGCACGCTATGACAAGGAAGATGTCTTTGGTTGATGAAAATAGAGGGATAACTCATGATAACCATTGATCGTCGATATATATATATATATATTATATTATATCATATATATACTATATATATAATACTATATATATATATAATACTATATATATACCATCTGGTTATGACTAACATAGCCATGGAAAGATCCACCATGCTATTAAGAAGGTAAACCATCTATTTCGATTAGGGCCATCTATACCATGGCTATGTTAGTCATAACCAGAGGGTATATATATATACTGGTTGGTGGTTTGGAACATTTTTTATTTTTCCATCTATTTGGACTAATCATCCCAACTGACTAATATTTTTCAGAGGGGTTTAAACCACCAACCGGTATATATATACATACACAACCATTGGGAAACATTGTTCACAACCAATTTGAGGTGATGCTGAGTCGTGTCTTCCAAACTGACCACGGCATTTCTTTCCAGTGTTTTTTTTTTAGGACGTTATTTTCTGAAAACGGGGCTTTATACACAGGACTTATATTCTGTTTATTATGTGATATATTCTGTTTACACTAAGATTTCTATGATGGGGCCCACAGTGAACATACTCCAGTGATCATACTCCATGTTGAGAAACACCGTACCCTCTGGTAAACATACAAAAAACTATGGAAAATCACCATGTTTAATGGGAAGATTCACTATTTCTATGGCCATTGTCTATGGCAAACTGTTGACATAACCAGAGGGTATATCCATCATATATCCTAATAAATCCCATTAAATCCCATTAAATCACCATTAAAATCCCATTTTCTATAGCTATTTTGTTAGTCATAACCAGGCCGGGTATTTATTTAACTGGCTCCGCGGCGATAAAACTGCTCCCCGGAGGTCTTGGACGCGTCCTTCATCAACTGCAAAATGTTGCGTCGCTTCTTTGAAGAGCAGATCGCCGACGCTAAGGATCCCATGGATCCCATGGGACTCGACGAAAGATGGTCGGAGGGTGGAGAGGGGTCGAGATTTTGAGGCAACTTCTATAGTTGAATCCCAGACTCACAAAGTGATAACACACATATGTATATATATATATACATATATATATACATGATATATTCATAGTATATCATATATAGTGCTGTATACTTTATATTATATTGCAAAAGGCAAAAAAAATAGGGCCAGCTTTTTTTTTCTAAAGCAGCTTACGTGCTTGCCGAGCCAGGAGCGAGGCGTGATGTTCTCCTTGCATTTGAAAGCAACGATGATGAAGGTCTCAGATCCCATTATGTTCGGGCACTGCGTGAAGGCCTATTTCAAGGCGCCAGAAATACCCTCTGGTTATGTCAACAGTTTGCTATTGAACATGGCCATTTATAGTTGATTTACCATGATTTACCCATTAAACATAGTGATTTTCCACAGTTATGTTAGTTTTACCATGTTTTACCCTCCAGAAGTTGAGATTAGATTAGCCATATAGTGTGGTAAACCAAATAATAAACCATCCTATTAACCAACCATATACCAAGTTATGGAATACATTGATGTACCCTGCTGGTTATGACTAAGATAGCCATGGTATGGATGGCCCATTGAAATAGATGATTTTCCCAGCGAACGAAACCTCCATTTATGGTTGGGATCTTCCATGGCTATGTTAGTCATAACCAGATGGTAAGTTGCGTAAATTGTGTGGAACATGTCATGTTGACTCGGAGGGTCGAATCGTGTTGAATATTGAAGAAACCCCGACGAGAAAAATTATCCGTGAATGTAGACAGCTTCCAATCCGAATTCATATTTGAAGTGCTGTTTTATCATAGATTCTATAGATAGAGTTTGATCCTGAGCTGGAGAAAATCAATGCCACAGCTTTTTATTATTTTTTATTCAACGCTGACAGGATGTCTTCGCCAAGTATGCCGAGACGTTCGAAAAAATTGGTGTTAACGCCAACAACGGCCTTGGCGACATGGCTAAAATCAACGAAGCCCAGATCCGGAGGGCCAATTTGGGATGGTCCCCAAGGTCCAGGATCCCTAGCAGACCCCAAATCCAACGCAAGTCGGTGTTTTCTCCCAGGCGGGATGGTTCGTTGTGGGTTTGTGTGATTAATTAATGATTATAAAATTATATACGTAATATTATATAAGCTATAAGCATATCTAAGCTATGCTTGGGTGCTGTAAATATCTGATTTTCAGTTAAAGACATGAATTCAAATTCCATCTACATCGGTTTGGGGTGCCTGTGGCCTTATCCATTTCCTCTTAAATCTGAGTTTGGAATTGATGCATCAAACACCACCTTTTTGGGCTGTGAAATCCCCCAGCATGGTTTGTCCCATGTGATGAAAATCTCCATAAATGCCAATGGTTTATCAATCTCCATCATATGCTTTGTCCCATTAACCCAAAGGCATGGCTCACATGAACCAAATGCCATCATGGCTGAGACAATGCTCCGTAAATCTCCATATTTTATTGGTGAAGCACTGAATTTTTGTGGGTTAATCCATGTTATATAACCCACAATGTTTGTTGAAATCAGTTTCGGATTAAAATCAGGATCATTTTCAGGATTCAAATCAGTTTTGGATTGAATGGTCATTTATTTGGATTAAAATCCAGTTTTTCTGAGGTTCAAATTTTAATTTTTGCTGGTGAATTCCCCCCAAAAAAAACCGGAGGAAATTGGACTTTCCGAGGTGACCTCTATAAGAAGATCGCCACACTGCCGGACGCGGAGCGTCAGGCCAAGTCGTGCGCATTGACCCTGAAAATAGTTGGGAACCCCTGGAAGATTCTTTGTGGTTTCACTAATCTTCTCAACTATTTTCAGGGTTTCCAATTTTCCATTGTAACATCGCGCGCGTCCGGTATTTGATGCGCACCGGTTCGCACCGGTTCGCACCGGTTCGCACGGATTCTTTTCGCGCATACAGACATACACACATGCTTGCCTGTCTTTGTGTTCT
>Ga0126342_10001807_pt1 | contig 31519 bp, 23 predicted proteins | sample Cyp1metagenome_FD_92528 | JGI IMG/M metagenome (GOLD analysis project Ga0126342, IMG submission 92528) | Coral microbial communities from Lord Howe Island, Old Settlement Bay, Australia - Cyphastrea 1 metagenome | ecosystem: Host-associated > Invertebrates > Cnidaria > Coral ...
ATATATATATATATAACCAATATTCCCATACTGGCATGACCCATTCACAGATGGATAACGACATGTCTATGCCTGGGGATTTCTATGGATTTTGTTGCTGAAATCCATCTCTTTTTTAAGTTTGCTTCGAAAACCTCAGGGTTTCTTCAACTTGGTTCCCCACTCCGGAGCCAGGCTCTCAAAAAGTACGAGAAGGGGATTCGCCTTTTAGGTCCCTGTGGCAACTTGCTGATCTTGGAGTGGGATATAATTTTGATACGATGTCCGGTTGTGATATTGTTGTATACTGTATACATACACACATATATGTATATATATCTACTATTAATCTTAAACATATTATATATTATATTATGTATTATATTATAAGCCATGTACACACATATGTATGTATGTATATATATATACACATCGTACACAGATTATAACAATTTCGATGTCATGTCTTGGGGCGACCACCCTTAGAGGTTGGAAAAGAGTTTTTTTTCTCCGCGCAGGTCTGTTGAACTACGAGCTGGATGATGATGGCTTAAAGGCAGCGGATTGCTGCCTGCTGGGCCTGCTGGGTTCCAATTTTTCGACATGTACCACCATTCTTTTTCATATCAGCAATGTTCAAGAGCCCCGTTAAATGATTTATTTGGGGGGTTATGCTGAGTTATACTAGGATTAGATATATCGGAGACTCTCACACTCCGGAAACCAGGAATCCCGTTCCTAACCAACCAGTATGAAGGGACAACTGGTTGCGGGTTCTGCGGAAAGCTCCATTGGTTTCCACCTTGCTCGCCCTTTACAAATTCCAAAGCTCTGGGTGACATAAGATGACACAAGGCTGGCGGGGTAAAATGTGGAATCTTGAATGACTACCCAAAGGAAGGATACCCTCTGGTAAACTAACATAGCTATTGAAAATGGCCATTTATAGTGGATTTTCCCATTAAAAATGGTGATTTTCCATAGCTATGTTAGATTACCAGAGGGTATCTAAATACTTGATCCTAGCTCTGAGTGATTCGAGCAAAGACCCAGATAGCGGTTGTATCTTCAATTTTGCTGAAGCAATCAACAGCATTTTCAACCGAGTTGGAGGAGTAACAACAAGCCTCCTGTAATCAAAACGTGGTTGGGAATTTCCCCGTATGTTTGTTAAACAATTACATACTCTGGTAAACTAACAGTTTGCTGTTGTAAATGGCCCAGTCGAAATAGTTGATTTACCTATTAATAGCATGGTGATTTTCCAGTTCACTATGTAAACGTTTACCAGAGGGTATATACTCTGAGTAGACGTTTATCTGCAATCAACAGAATTCCATGCGGGACTGCAATCTGCTGTGTTGCTTCGGCGTGAGCGTCTCTTTTCATTTTGGGCGAGGGCCTGCTAGGCGGTGTCAAAATCACCGAACTTGGGACAGTTTTATTTTCTGGTTGACATGAGGCCTGGTTTAGGCTTCATTTTGGGTTGGGTTCATTTTGGAGTTACCGAAAACATTGCCAATTGGCTAGGAAAATCGGTATGCATACAGATATTATACATAATCCAGAAATTGCGATGTTGTTAATGGATAGACATGTACCGTTTCCAGAAATCATATATACTGTATATACATATCCTATGGATCCAAGTACCTCATTAAGAAGTATTTTGGGGTATGCTCAGACAGTGGCCATGGATCCATAGGGATATACATAAATAGACTTATGTGGCTGATATTGGGATTCCGGGCAGCTCAACCTCCCTGAGTTCGCCAGGCTTTCGAGCAACAGACCCCGGAGGGCCGAGAGTTGCTGTCCATCTTGGCAGCCAACGCGGCGCAGATGTGCGCGGGACGAGACTTCCGGGGATTCTTCCCCCGTGGGGCTTGACTGCCAGAGATGGGGATCGATTTATGATCTAAGGCTATAGATATGTAAATTGATATAAATTATATAGACAAAAAAAATACTACCAACATGTGTAAATGGATGTAAATTGATATAAAGCCATAAAGGAGACTGTTGTAGAGTGTTCTGTAGGGGTGTTTGTAGGGGGATTCAACCACCAAATGTTTTTTAAGTCTCTAAACATGGGGAGAGATCATTTTGATATGCAGTGACCCAATGTGACCCAGTCATGCGCAGTCTAAAAATGGTGCTCAACTGGAAAACGAAATCTCCAGTTCCGTTCGAGATTTCCCCGTCCGACGTTTGATGACCGGAGGGTAAATGTTTGTACACACTACATCCGAGACGCAATGCCCCTACATCCCAGTGCCTCAAATTGCTATGTTGGATGTATGGGCCATTTTCAGACACGCCCTTACGACCACTGAAAGTGACAGGTATACCATCGGATACTAATGCAGACCAACCTTGTATGATGTATTTACTTGCCTGGAAACGACATTTTTCAGCCACAATGGGCTAGTGAACATACAAATTAGAAACTAGGTGTTACAACTGGCTCCAAAGCTTAGAAACTGAAGAAGTTAGAGTCAGTTGGAGTCAGTGTGTGGAAACTCAGTTGACAGTCTCCCGAGCCCTGGAATCATGGCTTTTATAGAGGAATCATCCCAAAATGGCTGAACATTTCAGGTTAGTGAATTACTATAATTTGCCCATTGTATATATATATGTATGCATACATACATACGTTAGATGATAATTATTATGATATCCTAGGTCATTACATTATTAAATTATCTGGTTGGTGGTTTGGAACATTTGTCTATTTTCCCATTGAGTTCGGAATTTCATCATCCCAACTGACGAAGTCCATCATTTTTCAGAGGGGTAGGTATACCACCAACCAGTACAGGGTTCTGTATACATTTTCTCTACAAACCTTTGAGTTTCTTTAAAAAAAAGGGATTTTCTTGATCAAGGGTTATTACATTGTATAATCCCCCAGATTACCCTCTGGTAAACTGTCCCATAACTATGGAAAATCACCATTTTCAATGGGTAAATCCACTATTTCTATGGCCATTTTCAATAGCAAACTGTAATAAATTACCAGAGGGTACAATTTGCCCAGATCGACTTTCGAGATATCCCCAGTAGATGGTCGACTTCGGCGACGCGGCTGCGGAGGTATTTGGATCCCTCGATTCGGCAGCTATCCAAGGTTGGATTTCGACCCCGTTCACTGGGCAGATCTACCCGAAATGGTAATTTGTTACATAGCGAACTGCAACATGACCATAGAAATAGTGAGTTTTCCCATAAAAAAATGGTGATTTTCCATAGTTATGTTAGTTTACCAGAGGGTAAAAGATTACATATGTTGTTTTTTAATTTTTCCATGGACTCTCTGATTGTCTTGATGAGTTATATAGACACTCAATTTGGACTGATAAAGAACAGTGATGACGGAGGAGTTGTATACAAACATTGAATGCAAGCCATGGCAATGGAACGGTTGGCACATAATTTCATTACGGTCCCAGTGGCAGGGGTATCATTTCTTTTTTTGAGATACCCTCTGGTAATTTGTTACATAGCTATTGAACATGACCATTTATAGTGGATTTTCCCAGCTAGAAAATGGTGATTTTCCATAGTTATGTTAGTTTACCAGAGGGTAGTCACATTGTTGGGTACATGGTCAAGATGTTTCAACCTGAAGGTTGTGAGCAGAATTTATCGCTGCATGCCTTGAAAAAATTGCTTGGTCACACGGGTATGCCCTGATTTTTTGGAGGATTTGGAGGCAGCCAGATTCTTGCCATTAACCTACTTGTCCCGGCAAATGAGCATAGTCCACAAATCAAAAAGCTGCTATGAACCTCGGTCAGCCATGGAGTCTCCATTGCCATGCCATCAGCATGGTGGTTCAGAGGGGAAGTGTTTGGGACCCTGGTTGATCTGATGATCTCGGGTTACAGCACTATTATGACTGTATATAATATGATTTAGTACAATATATGTATATTATATATAAAATACTGTAGTATGATCTAACTTAATACAATTTGACTATTAAATATATACAACTATTAAGTACATATATATAACTATTATATATATAATAATAATAAATAATAATAATAATAATAATACTAATAATAATAAATAATAATAATAATAATAATAATAATATATAAATATTATATATATACATGGTTCGATCCCCCTGGTCAGATGGAGTGTCCTAGTAGTTGATGCAACCCAGCCTAATAAGCGCTAAGCGCACACGCCTCTCGAGGCCATCCAGAGATGCAGTTTGGCCATTGATGCCAACCCCAGCAATGCCAAAGCCTATTTCAGGAGAGGATCGGATGAGACACAACCGTTTTTCCATGGAAACTTTGCCCAGTGGCCCAACTTTGATGGCTAACATCGATTCTTGAAGTTGAGATGATGATGATGATGATGATGGTGGTGATGATGATGATGATGGTGATGAACCCGTTGCCCAGATGTTTATGCACCAAAGTGACATGACAACCAGCAATCTTGAAGCGCCGACTTGGTGCGGCCCGCCATGTTGAAGGGTGATGAGGAAGAGGGTGTAAGCAGCGAGCGCAGTTCTTATCCTTCGAGATAGCGCAGGGGTGCTCACAGTTGCTCATTTTTGAGGATTAAAACTTTTTTGGATTAAGTATGAGTGACTGTACTGGTAAAATTTGCCCACATCGTAAATTCTTTCGAGTTTTTTTGGCACAGCACTTTGCCAACGTTCATATTTCAGCTAGCCGAAACGCTGGTAGCTTACTGGGTGGATCATCATGAATTTTCAGAACGGTGGTTTTCATCAAAAAAACCCTGATTCGTGGGGTTATCCATGGTTATCCCGGGTTACTATGGCTGTTCACTGGGATCCACTGGGATCCTGAGACCTTTCGAGGAGGGCAACAGCTGCCTTTGACTACGTGGACCATGTGGTGTTGCTGGCCAGTTCAAGAAACATCAAGAAATTGAGATAGATATGGATGAAAAGCCCCCATGAAAAATGGTGAACAAGTGTGAACATCTGTGAAAATCATGGCATGATCTTTGACTCGCGCTGCAGGTGAAAGGCACGGACGCTATTCTGGCGCAGGCCAGGTCGCTGAGAGTACAACTTGCGGGACGTTGCGTCAAATCAGAGGAAGGTGGCACCATGCAGTTCTAGGCTCGATTTGTCTATAGGGTCAATCGTGATTTTAATCTACAACTAGGGGGGCATGAACTAGAAAGTCGATTTATAATCCCAAGTTGGTTTATAAAGCCCATGATGTATGGCTATACTACTGTTTTACTTGCCATACAACCTTGTTTAATTCAGTTGTTTTTACTTAGCTATCGTTTGGAAACCCCACCTACCCAAAGATGGAATGGTGGCCTGGGATTCTGACAATCTATAGGATCTATTTTGCTATACTGTACCCTCTGGTTATTTAGCATAGGAAAATCGCCCATGTTGAGATGATTTATGATGATTTACCTATTAAACATTGTGATTTTCCGTAGCTACGTTAACTTACCAGAGAGTATATAATTCAGCCAGAATTGGAGGATTCAAACAAATGACGCTCCAAGACTCCCGCGAATGGCGCGGTTACTCTACTACTCCAAGAGTCAGGATTCTGCGAACAAAAGTGCTGGACACCAACCAAAATATGGAGATTGGGTACCCAAGAAATATAATCTCCTGCACAAATTGACCTCTCCATCTTCAATTTCCGGCGTCTCACACCCTGAGTGGTCAAGAGGGAACCTCCAAGTGGTCCCAAAGATAAGAATGGGCCTGGAAGATTTTGAGCCCCAAATTTTTGGGTGGAGCTTTCCCACATCTTGGGGCGCTCCGAAGCATTTTTCTCGAAAAGCTTCGAGGACAGCCCACGAACCTCAATCCATGGGGGTGAATTCTCACCACTTTTCAAACAGGCGCAGCGGGACATCCGGAAGTTCCTGCAGATGGACCAGGCGCGGCCCGCAATCAAAATCTCGACCCGGCATGGGATTTTTGTGACAAAAAAGACCACGACTCCCATGGGATTTGACCATGGGACACTTTTGAATGTTTAAAGACTTCTGACTTCACCCGAGGAGAATGCAGCAGGAAAAGCTCTGCAAGAGCCAGAGACCACAGATGCCGGAGTGGGATGGGATTCCTATGGATTCCTGGGGAATGCTCCAGTCCCGCTGTTTCGATTGCAAGGGCCTTGTACGATGTCCCTGATGACATCTGACTGAGATATCAGATGTCTAATCCTGATGACTTCCATCGATTTTCATTGCATAATCTTGATGTTTTTTGGGCAAGATACATCGCTCTGGTGGATCCATGTTGCGCTAACCGCTAACGATCCAAGCCGGAAAAAGCTTTTCTTTCACAACGTGAAAAGGGTGGCAATTATTGGCAGTTTGGCTTGAGATTAATGGGAGGAACTTTGAGTGTTGACATGTTTGAATACGTAAATTTGTGTTTATGATGCTTCGTGTCAGTGTAGCTATACCGAGCGGTCGCGCGGAGACATTTGAACTTCCGGAGTCCTCCAAAGTAGGGGACTTACGGCTTCTGGCGCAGAAATTCTTTCAACTTGGCTTTTTGAAGCTTGTGGACACAAAGAATCGTGTGTTGCATCCTGAGGAGTTTCTGCAAGCTGTAGAACTCAAAGAAGGAGACCACCTGACAGCCATTGCCAGAGAGGCCAAGGTAGCGGCAACTGCGAATTGTATCGCGCTGTTTTGTTGCGAAGGCGACCAGGTTGTGACTTGGGGCAGTCCAGAACGTGGCCCCCATGGTCGCATCCCAGAGTTCAAAGGTGTCCAACAGGTTCAAACGACACAAGATGCATTTGCCGCAATTTTGGCGGATGGGTCAGTTGTGACCTGGGGCAGTTCATTTTCTGGTGGTGACAGCTCTCACGTCCAACCTCAGCTCAGAGGTGTCCAACAGATTCAAGCAACGTCGGGTGCGTTTGCTGCAATCCTGGCCACTGGGTCAGTTGTGACTTGGGGCACACTGCAGTCTGGTGGTGATAGCTCTAACGTGAAGAAGCAGCTAAAGGATGTTCAACAGATTCAAGCAACGACACGTGCATTTGCTGCAATCCTGGCCGATGGGTCAGTTGTGACTTGGGGCAGTGTATTCGAGGGTGGTGACAGCTCTCGCGTCGGAGATCAGCTGAAAGGTGTCAAGGAGATTCAAGCAACAAAAAATGCATTTGCCGCAATCCTGGCCGATGGGTCAGTTGTGACCTGGGGTAGTCCATTTGGTGGTGGTGACTGTTCTCGCGTCCGAGATCAGCTCAAAGGTGTCCAACAGATTCAAGCAACATCGCTTGCATTTGCTGCGATCCTTGCAGATGGGTCAATTGTGACTTGGGGCGACCCACATCATGGTGGTGATAGCTCTGACATCTGGGATCAGCTAGAAAATGTGCAGCAGATTCAAGCAACGAAAGACGCATTTGCTGCAGTCCTGGCGGTTGGGTCAGTTGTGACTTGGGGCAATCCTCATTTTGGTGGGGACAGCTCTCTCGTCCAAGAAAAGCTCAAAGGTGTCCAACTTGTGCAAGCAACAGACTATGCATTTGCTGCAATCCTGGCCGATGGGTCAGTTGTGTCTTGGGGCGCGCCACAGTCTGGTGGTGATAGCTCTGACGTCTGGGATCAGCTAAAGGATGTTCAACAGATTCAAGCAACGACACGTGCATTTGCTGCAATCCTGGCCGATGGGTCAGTTGTGACTTGGGGCAGTGCATTCGATGGTGGTGACAGCTCTCGCGTGCGAGATCAGCTGAAAGGTGTCCGACAGATTCAAGCGTCTGGACAGGCATTTATCGCAATCCTGGCAGATGGATCAATTGTGACTTGGGGCGCTCCAGCTAATGGTGGTGACAGCTCTGCGGCTGCAGACCGCTTGGCATTTGTGTAGCTAGGTCTTTGCACGTGGCCATTCAGTGCACAGCAGTTGCGTTGCTGGAGAGCGTTTGAGGGCACAGGAACAAAGTGTCGCAAAATGTTGCAAAGCCGATTGCGAAAACCAGGTTGCAATCATACAATGTGCCCCCCCAGTTATAAGTTGGTTTCAGTAACTATAGTTATTTGCGTACCATAAACCATAGTGAATTTGGAGTTATGTTCACCAACTGAACGCTATCGTAAACGGGGGCCCCACGTTGTACCAAATTTATCAAAATTTCCCACGTTTCCCATTAGTACAGTATCCCATGAGTTTCCCCCATTTCCCCTCCAATGAATCAAGATCACCCTATTGCTGGAAGTAGTGGACTTGCTGGAGTATGGTAAAAAATATCCTGGCTTCCGCATTCAAATTGACAGGTTTTCCCAGAAAAAAACACGTTTTGACACCTGATTCAATGTCCTACAGATCTATAGATCTATATATTTTTTCATTTTCTTATCAAGTTCCCCATCTTTACTTGGCATTCCCCATTTTACTTTGGCACCGTGTAACGCCTGCAACATCGCCACGTCTTCCTGTGCCACGGGGTTCACGTCGGCACGGCTGAGGCGCTTGGCTCGGAAGCGTCAAGCGTTGCTGGGGCCCATCATGCGTGAGACCGTGTGGATGCCCTGGGACGATGGGCGACGGGCGATCGAAGAGCACCGAGATTTTTGGGTTTTTGGGTTTTTGGAAAGCAGAGGGTAGTCAGGGCAAACACCAAACATGTCCCTATTTGGACCACCATTTATATACCCTCCGGTAAACGTTGACAGTTCGCTATTGAACATGACCCAGTCGAAATAGTGGATTTACCCAGCTAGAAAATGGTGGATCTTTCCATAGTTATATATGTAAATGTTGACCAGGCCGGGTAACCACATTGAATCCCCATTATATCCCATTAAATCACCATTAAATCACCATTATGTAACCAGAGGGTATGGCCTGGCAGAATGATGTTCTGGCAGATCTGGATTCTGGGGGACGATTCGGGATGATTTCTAGCCTCTGGTCATAAAAAACATAGCGAACTGGGATGGCCCAGCTCGAAATCCTTGATTTAACCATTCAGAATGGTGGATCTTTCCATCGTTAAGAAATGACCAGAGATACTATCTCTTTTTTCATTCATTTCAGGTACCAGTACCAGCCAGACTTGTGATGGTCAGGAGAAGCCGGATCCTGAAATCGAACCCGAGTGGTTTCAGCAGGCGAATCGACTCGCGGGCGCGGAAGAATGACTGGTTGGTGGAGGGTTTGGAACCATAGAATTTGAACCATGGAATTTTTCATGACTTTCCATTCAGTTGGGAAGTTCCATCCATCCCAACTGACTTTAACTAAGTCATATTTTTCAGAGGGGTAGGGAAAAACCACCAACCAGATGAACTTGGGAGCCTCGACAGTTCCAGGTACAGTTCATCTGTCGATGGGATCTCCAAGCTCAGTGGTTACAGTAACATTTTCTGGGGACAGGATGTTGAGTCATGGAGTTATGGTGGGACTGGTGCTGGTTTCCCAGGGCCTGACATGGTAGTACCATCTGTATGATATCAATCATCAGGTGTTCATGAGCGAATCCCGAATCCCTGTTTAGAGGTTGGATGATCATTGACCGTGTGCACATTGGATGCTCCAGTTTTTTTGGGACATCCATGGTGAGCAAACTCGCGGATCAACTCAACCCCAAATTGTACATAGAAACATCGAAGTACCATGTAGTTTCCTGATGTTTCCTGCCACCATATGTGTTGTGTTTTAAAGGCTGCCACGGATGAGATCTGGAAATCTCTGACTTAGATCCAGGTGAACCAACGTGCAATCTTCGTGTGCATGTGCGGGAGACGGGGCGGCAGATTGGACGTTGGGATCCTCCAAGTGTCGAGAAAAATCGCAGGCTTCTGATGGTTTCTCTGTGGGGGACTGCTATGGTTGCATAGATGAAGATACCAAGAGTAGGTTCCTCCGTTCATCTCTCTGATTTTCACATATCACCAGGAGAATGGATGAACCCTGAGCTTAGAAAGTAAAGTTTCCCATTAATAGATAGCCATGAATTGGTGTATCCACAATTCTGAGACAACCCCAAGTGGAAACAGAGACCCCGAGAGCCCTGAGACCTGTCTGACTCGCACCTCTTCACTTGCGTGAGAGTTGAGAGCTATCTTGTGATACAACCACTCAAGCAGGCTGCCTCCACTAGTAACTGGTTGTAGGAATTTCTGGCTAACAGCAGTGGTAAATCCTGCCAAAAAGCGAAGATGTTCATACCGACTGATGAGCTTCTGTGGCAGGTATCTTGCTTCACCAACTACGTCAAGAGCTTTTTATTTCAAACCAGGTGTGTTGGCGAAATGTATTGATTCCAGATGAGATTTCACCAGATCTGACCGCAGGAGCAGTGCCGTGGGGCGAGATCAAGTCGAACTGCCTGATGCCTTGCTGTCCATGGCATCTCAAGCTAAGGACGTCGGCATTTGCCCGGGATGATGGGGGCAATTGTCGCCAAGGAGACCAAAGTTGATAGGGCTATGGGTCAAAACCCTGGTACCCTAAGGCCCTAAAACAGCTGGTCAATGGATTATGATTTCCCCAAATATGGTAATTTCATAGGTTTTGAACCATCCAAAAAAATACCCTCCGCCGGCCTCGTTCAACGTAGTAGCCGATTTTCACCACGAACTAAATGGAGGTGTTACAGGGAAAATCATCTATGAACAAGGGGTTTTCCATTACCATGTTTGATTACCAGAGGGTCTACTTTGGGGTTCCCCCAAAGTGGTGATCATTGGCTACCAAAATGGCCCCAATGAACCAGCCACTGGAGTGATTTCTTAACATTATCCGATCATTATCCCATGATATTATCCCACCGGTAGTGGGATTATATCGTGCGGGAAGACTTAGTCCCTGCATGTAGCAAGTAGTTCGTCCTCGCACTGTCGCGTCAATTCTTTCCCAGTAGGATTCTCCTGAGGTAGATACAAAGCTATCTATCTATCTATCTATCTATCTAATTTGGATCTCTGGGGCTCCCTCTATGGAGACTGGAACTGCACGAAGCACCGTGCTTGCTGTAGGACAAGAAAGCCATTAGTGTTGGAGTGGCTTACGTTGGTCCCATGGCAGCAACTCTAATGTTAGTAAAGCAATGTCATAAACCACATATATATATGTATATGTATATGTATCTGTATCTGTATATGTATATTTATATGTATATGTATATGTATATACATATGTATATATACATATGTATATATACATATGTATGTATATACGTACATATGTATATATATATATATATATATATTGATTCAGAGTTTCAATCCACAAAGTCATGGGGGATGTCATCGGGGATGCTTTTTGAGGGTGGATCCTATTGATTTACCGCCCAGGTTACAAGGCTCCAGATGAGCTGGAGATGTTCACGGAGGAGAATCGACACTGTGAAGATTACCCTCCAGTAATCGGACATAGCTATTGAACATGGCCATTTATAGTTGATTTACCTTTTATATAAACATGGTGATTTTCCATAGTTATGTTAGTTTACCAGAGGGTACCCTCCAGTTTTCAGACATGGCAAAGGAAAATCCTCCAGTTATAGTTGATGTTCCCAATTTAAATCCTTCATTTCGTTGATCTTCCAGCCAAGTTTGAGCACCCAAACTTTGGGTTTTGTGCATCCAGGTTCCCCACTTGGCCACAGGAGTGGCAAAAGAAGTACTACCGCATGTTACGCTTGGGCGAGCGCGCCACGCGGGTGCCCAAACCGCGACAGGCCGGGTGCCACCTAAGTTGGGGAGCAGAACTCCAATAATTGTTAGGTTTATGGTAGCTTTATCTATAGTGAATAGAGGTGGATAGGGGGTCATAAGTCATAAACTTATAAACCAACTTATAATTGGGCACCAGCTTGTACACTGGGCACCAGCTTGTACACTTTCATTGAGAGCTTGTCTGGGCATATATGGGTTTACCAAATATCTCACTTTCACTTTTTTAGCAGACGATCAACATCGCAACGTACCGGGTTTCCCGCATCATTCCAGACCCACAGTGGCTCTGATCATCGATCCGGACGGTGCAGGTCGTGGTGCATGGAGAGGTCTACAGCGTTTGGAGCCTTTTGGAGGCTTGAGGAGTTTGCAATTCAACACTATTCAGCATAATTCAACCACTCAAAAGGGTGATTTCAGACCGATTTTCCTGGAACTTTCACTCTGATGTCGGAATCTATAAGCATCAATATTCCACTGCTATAGTTCACTTCAGGACCACCAACCCTGTACTAGTGGAGCATTTTGGATCTACAAAAGTGGTGACGTTGAGTGTGAAACCATCCATTTTTTGGGGGCCACTTAGTTTGACCAAGTGGCCAAACTTGAAATCAAAGCCCCAATTCTCTGACCTGATGGGAAAATGCCGGATTGAGATCAAGAAATCCTTCTGATTGCTTTGCGATGTGTATCTAAATGGAGCTGGTTCCCCACTTGGGCGGCCTGGATGTGCATCCCAGTGGATTATAAACCATATTAACAAGCCATACCCATAGGATCCATGGTGCTGGTATATATACCTACATTTGGGTGATTCTTAGGGCACATGTTGCTAAATATACCACACATGGAGCACCAGGGATATGGTATAATCCACAGAAATCGAAGGGTATGACAAACATCTTCCGCACCAAACGGGGACGCAGCCCAACGATCCCCATGACGCAGCCAGGGCAGAGTGCGGGTCATGCGCGTAGCGGAAACCAGGACGGCTTTCGTGGCATTTCCTGACAGCTTAAAAGCCACAGAAATCACAGCGAAACAAGGTGACATGGTAAGAAACTGGTCATTGCTACAGAAACTCAAAAATGTACTTAAGGGTGCATCCCTGAAAGTGTGAGAGAGCCAGTAAATACATGCGTATGTATAATGTGTATATATATATATATATACACATGTAAGCCATATATAAGTGAGAATACTCCTCTTTTTACTAGGAACTGGGTTGTACAGTTGTGTGGTTAGTCACCAACTAGCTGGGATGCACATCAGGAGAAATGGGGAGAAGGTGGGTATTGGTTGGATGAGGCCCCCTCCGGGGCAGGGAGACCACCCAAATTCTTGCGACACTGGTGGTCAGGACTGCCATTGGCAACATGAATTTATGGTCGACTCCGGATGGTTTTCGGTTTCACAGCTTACCACATCTTAGATATCTTAGGGCTATGAAGATCCATCCCAGCTATTTTTGGTGGACAGAAGCATAGCAGCATTTTTGACCTATGGCCATCATGGGATACAACCAGCATCAACCATCATTTGCAAAAAAATGTGGCAGGAATATGTTTTTTGACTTTTCATGGGCAAACGAAGCCACAAAAGCATACAAATTTTAATCCCTACAGCCCCCCATGGCGCAATGGCTGAATTGTGAATCAATTCCTCTGTCATATCAGCCCTTTTAAGTCACCATGGAAAGCCAAGCATGAATGGGTAAAATTCACCCGTTGAACAACCCATTATATCAGTCAATTTTACCATGTGGCAACTACGCTTCCCTATTGAACGCCACAGAATATCGATGATATTATTACTATATGTTACTCTCCGGTAATTTGACATAGCTATTGAACATGGCTGACTTATAGATGATTTACCTATAAAAAATGATGATTTACCATATAGCTATGTTAGTTTACCAGAGTGTAATACTATTTAATACCAAACAAATCCTGGATCATAGATTACGTCCATTTACCACAAACGGCCACTTTTTCGGCATCCCATTTCGAGCCAGGTACTGTGCCCAGCTTCTGTGGCACGGAGAGACGCTTGGCAGGGCGCTTTTAAATTGGTGGCGATGATGGCGATAGAATGGGCAAACGTTTCCCAAGTATCGTTCATAATGGTTAATAGATATAGTGCCTAGTGGATATCTAATGGTTAATAGTGAGATATTCGATGGGCAATACCCTGGTCAACATACAAAAAGCTATGGAAAATCACACTTTTTCATGGGTAAATCCTCGAAACAAAAGGCAATTTTACATAGCAAACTGTTGGCTTGTTGGAGGGTAAACCTAACGTGAGTGGATATACACCCAAACAAGTACACATATGGGTATGGATCAATACCTATTAATACCATTTTTAGGGGAATGAACATCCATTTACCAGCTATTTTGATGTTCACCAGGGTACCAAGGTTTTGACTCATCCCCATATGTTGTGCAAAACATGGATCAATAGAACAGTTCCATCGAGTTCCGTACACGGAATGTAAGAGCGATTCCGTCAACAAAGCAAGCAAAAATAAGGTCATTATATGGGTATGGGTCAATACCTATAGATACATTTTTAGTGGGATGAACATCCATTTACCAGCTATTTTGGGGTTCACTAGGGGTACAAGGTTTTGACACACTGCCATATAAAGACAAGAACTTTTTTTCATGGCTCTGGGTCGGAATTCATACTGGAAATAACTATGAAACAACTGGGATCATAGGCAATTGCCAGTTGTTTACCACTGTGGGATTCACCTTTGCCATAAACCATCCCCAGTCATGGTAGGTTTATGAAGTTTATGGCACTGGGTTTACTATATTATGTTTATGGTGGATCCCAATGTGACCATGGGTTTATCCATGTTTATCCGGTATCATCCCCAAATGATGTTTATTATACCAAAGTGGTTCAATGATGTTCAATTCACCTGCGGTTTCACCGAGCCAAGTAAGGCCCTTTGTCTTCCAAAGCTGCCGTCCGGAGCATCAGCGTTTTTTTTAAGGGGGGTCGGGAGGAGCAAAGGATCACAACGACAAAATATCCCATGACGGATACATGGTGCTGCTATATATGGTGTGCCATGGATCCCATCAATATACCCCATTTATGTTAGCATTCATATTCCAGCACCATGGATTCCATGGATCCTATTGGTATGGCTTGATGGTTTTGTTTGTCGTATTCGGATGTATTTTGTGGTTTCATGAGAAGTGTCTCAATGGCGATTAGTTAGTTGAGACTTTGGACTCACTGGGGCGAGCAGTTTCGATGTCTCCTAGCAGGACTCTCCCCTGCTGTGGCACTTCCCATGGCCAGATCTTCCATTAGTTGAGCCATCACCATGCGAAGGTTCAGGTGATCTAGGAATCTAGGACTATTCCAAAGCCATCCATAAAACCATATGGGGCTGGGTCAAAACCTATTAGATTAATTATCAATTTTAGTGGCATGAACATCCATTCACCAGCTATTTTGGGGTTCAACGAGGTACCAGGCGTTTGACATATTAAAAGCTGTTAGTGCTTCAGGCCCAAATGGCTGGTTGGTGGTTTGGAACCATGGAATTTTATGACTTTCCATTCAGTTGGGAATGGAAAATCATCCAAACTGACTCATATTTTTCAGAGGGGTAGGGAAAACCACCAACCAGATTATTATTAACCATCATTAACCATATAATAACCATTAATATTAACCATTAATATTAAGAGTATATTACCAACCAATGGTAGGGAAAAACCACCAACCAGATGGTACCTATGGCGTTGGTTTTTCAAGTCTCTGCGAGGTCCGTATCTCCGTTTTGCCCCCATGTGGGATCAGCGTGACTGCCTGGTGCCAGAACTGGAATACAGTCAGATTCGAAGCCAAAAAGAGCTTCAAATACAGGTCCTCCTGAGAAAGTGCAATGATGTGGCCTTGATGAGCGAAAAAAAATCATTCCCAAACCTGACATGGTACCTGATTCGTTGACTGGCCAGCGCCTGCGAAACCCGCTCAGGTGGTTGAGAAATGATTTAGCAGTGGCGTTACGCAGGTGATTTTTGGAGTTTGGAAGCAGGGAACATGACTGGTTGGTGGTTTCAAACATCTTTTATTTTCCATTTCATAGATGGGATGTCATCCGAAACCCATTGACGAACTCCATCATTTTTCAAGATGGTTAGTTATTGCACCACCAACCAGATGAGATCTTTAAGTTTGTCAAAGTAGCAGCATTCTCGGCATGGCCAAAAATGCCAAAGTCTTGGGGCAAGATATTCATCTGGAGGGTAGGGACTGACAGTCAGAGTGTGTTGAGCCAAGATTTCTCGGAAGTTGCGAATGGCGCCCTAGGTTTGAAAGGGAACAGCTAACTTTCGCACCATTTTTGATGGAATGTATTTGAATTTATGATATTTTATGATCCGATATGTATTTTTTTTGGAACTTTGGATATGCGCAAATTTCGCATCACTTTCCGCGTTCTCCAAATGACGCAGGTCGCAACTCAAGCCAGTGATTAGCTGGATGTCCAGAATGCAGGAAGATGAGTCTGGGGGCCCACCTTCGTTGGTCAGGATTCATACTTGGATGATCCTGGATGTGCGGATGCTTTGTGACTGAATTGTAAGCTATATGATATAAACCCTGGGTAAATCAACAAACCACCCATTTTGGAATGGTAACCATACATGTTTTTACCACCTATAAAAATGGAGATTTTTGGGGGATGGTTTATGATTGTTTTACCCACATTATAGTATAGATCGCATTATATAGATAGCTGTGGATATCCCATGGTTGTGACACAACCACTTCTGGGATGCGCAAGTAGGGCTGATTTCTGTGAATATGATTTGGGCAAACCTGATACTTGGGGGACTACAAATACCAAACTAGTTTTGAATCATCTTTTGCACAATATGTCGCTTTTCTTCCTGCAATCTCCGTATTTTCGTCAAGTACTAGATCCTCATGGTATATAAGGTGTGGATATATATATATATACAGTAATATATATATATATATATATACATACATATTAAATTATATATATGCCATACAAACCATTAAAAACCACATTAGGATCACTCTTACGCCTACAATCCTGTGAAATTGAAGGACAACTTCTGGCATTGAACATGGACCGAACAAATCTCGGTCTAGTGAATGTTTTATCTATCGGCATTGGTCATTGATGGGAGTCCATTTTGATTCACATGTTTTAAATATTCTCTGTAAACCATTAGTGAAGTTGCCATAAAAACATCCCCGTAGATATTCAGCATAAATACATATAAATACATGCCGTTTCCAAACCATATGACATATCGATTTCCAAACCCATCTAAAACAATGTTTTCTAAACCATTGATCCCATGATCATTCTATGTTTCTGCTAACGTCTTTTCACCATCCGCAGAGGCCTTGGCAATGGATTAGCCCGTTGGTGGACTACGACGCTTGGAGTGGCACATTGGTGGCCACTGATTGCGGAGTGTGTAGCCGCCACAAAACACCATGGGATGATGTGGGATGATATGGGATGTCCCAAGATGCATCGGAAGTATGGGGTTACCCGGCCTGGTAAACATACAAAAAACTATGGAAAGATCCACCATTTTTAATGGGAAAATCAACTATTTCTATGACCATTTTCAATAGCTATGTTACAAATTACCAGAGGGTACATATCCCAAAATACATCCTTTATATCCCCATTTCGTTTTATGATTTTCTCATACTATATCCCAATTTCACCCTAGAAAACATCCCAGGACTGAAGGACATCCCCATCATTTTAGGTCAATCCCAGGGTAAAGCATGGGTAAAACCGCCATTTTTCGTGGTAAAACACCACCATTTCTTGGTCAACCCAACATGAAATTCCCATCTTTTAGTGAACCAAAGCCTTGAGGAAGGCAACTGCAACGTGCCTCCTGGCGCCTTGGCAGTGGGGACCCTCAGAGATCCATTTTTTGGGTGATTTGACTGGGAAACATATGGAGATGTTCATGCTATTTCTGCATTTGTTTATTCATATAGGGGCAAAACCATGCCCACCGAAATGGTCGGTGACCGTTGTTTTTGGAGTACAGTAGCTGCAGTTCATCCTGCTTCCCCAACTTATACGTGGATGAATCGCCGAGTAGCTGGCGCTAAGGCTGGTGAGTTTGACAAGACTTTCGGGTGGATCAGGTGCCAGCGCGGCGCAGCAATGGTCAGCATGTTTTTCCTTCTCAACAACCCCAACGCGATAATTGGTTGACTTGTCATGACGATTTCCACAAATAATATTGAATAATTACATGTGTCAGGGATCCGTACCACTACTATCCACTACTGTTCTAGTTTCGCGTTTCTTTATTTAACATGGAACGTTCAGATTCGGCTACCGGGATTCCAAGATAGACCCACACCTTTCGCGGAGGTGGAAGCGGCGCTTGTTTTCGCATAGTTTTGGCATCCCATCACCGGTCGGGATGCCCAGCACCGGACAGTTAGTGGCACAGCATCATAACCCCATGGGTTGGGGCTTAGTGGATCCAATGTAAGAATTCCCACCGGTTATGTAGCGATGACACAAGGTTGACTCTGGCAGGTGACCGTTGTTGGGTCGCAAGTCAAAAAATCGTGCAACCATGTTGTGTCAGATCAAAGCCTGGCTGTTGTAGCTAACGAGCATGCAAAATCCACAGCATTTGTAGACCCATTCCTAGGGTACCTCCAAAAAATATCTGAGTTTACCCCAAGGCAAACCTCAATTTGTCGTTGTGTTTCGCCAGCGCGAAGTCTATCCCACGGTGTTTTTTCGGCCCAGGTGGCCTTCTTCACTCCGCACAGTGCGTTTTCCACCTCTGACATCTTGATAGAGGCCGTTGGAGGTTTCGAAATGCTGGATTTTCCATCGGTTTTTTGAGTCGGTGATTTGTTTTAAATTCCTGGAATTTCTCCTACCACCGGAAATGGAGAATCTATAGGGAAGATTCTCTGAACATGTTGTGACTCCTTGAAAATCCATAAGTTGTGACACTGCGAGCAGCAGGTGCCAGCAGACCCTTGCATGCAACTTGTCACGGAATCTCTAAGACAACCCGGTGCAAAAGCCAGACAACCTCAAGGACTCTCAAAGTTATACACAGCTGGTAAATCAATAACCTCTTACAACTGGGATATATATAATATATATATACATATATATATACATAATATATATATATATATAATATAGAATTCTTTGGAAATCTCTTCTTGATGATTCATGGCCCCACAGCCATCGCCATTGGTCCAAGTGGAACGACACCAGATTCCATGCCCACCTTCACAGAGAATGCTGAGATTTGAACGCTTTGAAGGCCTTCGTTGGCATTTTTTTGGGTCATTTCCTTATCCATAGGATCCATGTATGGTATATATGCTAACATTGGGAGTATATTGATGGTAAATGTTACCATATATAGCATACATGGATCCTATGGGCTATGACAAGCGGCATAGAATGCCTTTGTTGGCATAGAAAGATGATGTTCCTTAGGCGTGTTTGCGTTTTGTGGATATCGAAACATAAAAATGTATAAAAATGTCAAGTGACCCCCAGCTCAGGAATTCCTTGCATTTTCACGGCCAAGTCACCTGCGAGAACGTCCGTTTGCACTCCCATGGGCTAGGGAACCGAGTTTCAGATGGTGAAGTCTGTGAAAATTTTGGGATTAGAATTGTATCTCAGTAGATGTTCACGTGATTAATGGATTTCAATGGATGTTTTATATGCACGACTTATATTGATTTGTGGATTTCCGTTTGAGCTACTTCAATATTTCTTGATCATAATTTCTGCGATATTTATTTATGGACCTATAATTCAGGTGTCAGAAAGCCACTGACCTCTCAATGCGACGTTGCGGTCTCGCGTCTTTTTCAAAGGTGGGATGTCTTTACGCCGTGTGCGAATATGACATGGGAGACCACCCACGACTCGCGACAGGTGCGGCGCAGCATCCAATCTCTTTTTGTTTGTCGGAAAGTCCAGCTTCAGGGTGAGATAGTCTCTGGTAAACTAACATATAACATCATATAACATAGCTATGGAAAATCAATGAAGAGTAGGTAAATCAGCCAAATCAGCTACTCAATCAGCTATAAATCCACCAGTTTCCGCTATACCTACAGAGATCCACCAATCGTCGCGGTGGACTTGACCTCCACCACTCAGCAGGTGATATTCACCAGTGCTGGGTCAGAAGTGATTTGAATGGTCAGATGGTTTTATGCAGGTGAACCTGAGAAACATTTGAAGCGAAAGGAAACTGGGTGAGAAGATGAATCTTTTGATTGGACAGGTCACACATCTTGGGCTTACTTTCACTACTGAAGGGCATGTAATGGCATGAATTTGAATCCATTTCTGGGTGATCTGCGAAGCCGCTTCAAGCAGCTGGGGCTGTTTTCACCGGCTCAAGCTGCGACATGACATTTAGAGCTCAATTCGAACTCGCACATGAACTGGGTACCATGATTTAGTGGGTTGTTTTCACCGACTTCGGTATGACATTTCGGTGAACGGCAGTGGGCAGGTGCAAGGAAATTTCAGAGCAGCAAATGTGGCATCATCTTTGATGGGATCATTTGGGTATACTCGCTGGCCCAATCTCTTGCTGTCAGGATGCCACATCTTTGACTCAAGTCCGGCAGGGGATAATTTTGGAAGTTGCCGACTCCACAACTGAAAAAACAGCTCCAAGATCGTGAAAAACCAAGATTAGTAACCCGAAGCTGAAAAACCTTTCCAAGTGGATCCATGCTGAACAATGATGAACAATGAACATTAAGTCCATGCATTTTCCCAGGATCTAAAAACCTTGCTGATCTCATGGCTTTGGACTCCCGCTTGCGGTCATGAGTGTCTTTCTGCGAAGCACCTTGGCTCGCGATGAAACCCAAGAAGTCTGGTCAGTGTGTCTAGTCTTGACAGTGGGGCAATGCTCCCAAACTATGGGGATACAAAACAACTGGTGTTACGGATAAGAAGATTGGAAGATCATCAGAATCGTTGATGATAAAGGCTGGAAACATGAACAACTGGTAATAACTGGTCAGATATCAACAATGGGAACATAGGCCAGGAGTATCCAGGAGTTGTGATTTGGGTGTCGATGTTTTTTCAGGCCTTGGCTGTTCCTCCAGTTGTGACATAGCAGGCCCTGGATTTTGGCCCCGGATTGGATGTTCGATACCATCGGATATCATTGATCGTTCGATTGACAAATGACAACCACGAGTAATTTAAAAGTCACATTATATAACCATGAAGCAATAAGAACAGTCATATATATTCATATATGCACAACAAAATCACAGTAGAATGATATGAATGATGTAGAATTCCAATGAATTCCCAATGATTTCGTCCTCTCAGGTTTTGGCCTTTGCCTCGGCGTCGTCGTTCTCGGCATCCCTGTGACACGCCGAGTGGCCACCGAGGATCCCTTGAGGTGGCTCGAAATCTCCAAGTGGTCGTTGCCAGCAGTTTAAGCGACATGGAAAATGAGCCATAGAAAATCATAGAAAATCATAGAAAATCATAGGAATAGTTGATTCACCTATAGTTAGATGATGTTAGATGGTGATAACATATGATAAATTATATATGTATGTTTATTTTTTGATCTAGCCTCTGGCCCTCTGGTTATTGTTACACTTTGCGAACTGAAAAATGGCCCTACTAGAAATTAAATGATTGATGTTGAATCCCCAGAAACCCAGAAGTGGAACCACTTTTTTTGTATCTTAAAGTGAGTATGCCAAGGGGTTGGTAAAGGTCCACTTTTTGGGATTTTGAACCTTACTTTCAAGTATTTGTTGGACATTATATCCCCAATGGTTGGGTGATGTGCAAAATCAGGACATAAAAATCTCTGTATGCAGCTTTCAAAATTAAGTGCAGCACCTGGAAACTTGGATGATTTGGGGGATTTCATGAGATTTTTCATGGGTTTCAGGTCAGTTTTTTCTCTCCGAAAAAATTCGCCCTGTTTCAACAGGCCTGCGTGCATCACTGTGGATGACCCCTACGACGACCTCAAGGAGGCCGATCATCAATGAATGGTTTGGTAATAGAACCACAGATTTGGTGTTTTGGAACATGAAATTTATTTTTCCATTTAGTTTGGAATAAGAATCCCAACTGACGAACTCATATTTTTCAGAGGGGTAGGTCAACCACCAACCAGTAATAGAACCACAGATTGGAGCAAGTTGGCTTGATTGGGTCCACAATCCTAACTACGATCCCGATGATGAGGGGTTGGAACCTCAATGACCCAGCAAGAGTTCCATTTCGATGCGTGGCGCTGTGAAAGCCGAAGCAAAGATTTACGCCCTGGTTTACTATGGCAGGAGGTTCGGTTCTTTTGTCGGGGTCAGCCGGCACCAGCAATCAGGCACAACCTTAGTGGATGGTCAGAGGTAAGTTATTAGGTTCTTTTCCATTTTTTTTCAGACAGGAGTAGGGGAAAATGTGATATCTAGCTGCATCTAGCTAGAGACTGCCATGTTTTCATATTCGGGGCACTTAAGATTTGCCACTGCATAGATACCAAAAACCTGGAACTGAACGATTTTCTCTGAACTTTGGAGTACCTGAAGGTTACTGAAGTTACCACTTCTACAGGTCCTCCTACTTAGCTATACTTAGCTAAGTTGGTTTATAGCTAGGTCAACTATGGTTCACGGTGGATATATCGAACTAGTTTGTCATGGGCTTTACGAACCAACAAGAATAACTGGGGGAATCACCTTCTAACTCACTGCCCTCTGGCCCTCCGCGTCGCAGGTCCTATGTAGATATCCTCAACGCCTACCTGGAGCGCAACCTGCGCAGTAACGGGGGTGTCTTGGATGGCGTGATCTTTGCCATGGTGAAATACACCATGGAGGACCTGTTTTTTTTTTGGGGGCGCAGCAGCAGGGACAGCAGGGACCGCAGATCCGAACTTTTCTGAAAACAGGGGTGATTTCATCTTTCACAATATAGACGTGTATAGATGTGTATAGTACAGATATCTGGATATATCTGGTATCTAGGTATATGATCTAGGTATATGATCTAGATATATGATCTATGACAAATAGATATAAATAGTACACCGTGCACTAATAGAGGACTCTAGTGGTCCTTTCGCGGGCTCACTTCAGCCCCCGTCCGTGATTTTTCAGGACATGAACTATTTGATCATGCTCCAACGCCTCGAACTTAGAGCCCAAAGAAAGCCCTGACTTGAAAACAGCTCTGTGGAAAAAAAGCAACCTCAACAGCTCGCTATGGTATAACTATGTATAACCAGATGGCTCATGAATTTCTATGGAAAGTAGATTATTTCCCCTAGACATCTGGTGTTTTTTCATAGGTAGAATTACCAGGTCCAAGGGGTAAAATCAGGTGATCGACTTGTCTAAACAAATGGTGTCTTATCTATCGGTGAGGTCGGAATCCCAAGAGCTACATCATTCCATGGCACATGGAAGGCGGTGCTTGGGATGTCACTTGGCGCGTCCGAAAGTTCCGAGTTGGGGGAAACTTAAATGATGTTTGGACATTGACTGCTTGTTGGTGACTGGGACCATGGAACATGTTTAATGACTTTCCCATTTTTTGTTGGGATCATCCCAACTGACGATTCGTCCATCATTTTTCAGAGGGGTAGGTAGGTATACCACCAACCAGATTGACAATCATCATCCCAAACGATATCAAACGATGCGACATTGCGAAAAAGTCACTGAAGTTCTCCTTTGGGCTACATCAAAAGCCGGTCGCAGCCAGTCATCAGGCTACTCACCATGGCCATTTCCGGCCACCTAAGCGGCCTGAGGTGATTTGGCGCTTGGCGGATGAGCCAGGCGCATACTACATCAAGATTGATGACGATGTGACTTGTCATGACTTGTCATGACTTGTCCGAAGTTTCTATGGCGCCACATTTAGCGCCACAGTTGGGTTTGATTTTTTGAACATAGCTTGAAGTCCTGCAAACTTTGGCGCACAAAAACGGGGACGCCTGACTTTGGCCTTTTGAAGCACCATCCCGGTGGCACACTTTTCAATACCCCCTGGTAAGCCTTTACATAGCAAACTGGAAAATCCACCCATTTTTAATGGGTAAATCATGGTAAATCCACTATTTCGACTGGGCCATTTTCAATAGCAAACTGTGACAAATTACCATTTCGGGTATCTTTTTGGGGACCTCTTTTTGGACTCTTTGGATGTCTCATGGAGCCATTTCTGAGGGGGCGCCATACTGGGCATACTGGACATCCCAGGAATTGTCAGTGGGTCATAACCATATTGTAACATATTGTAACTACATGTTATAACCCATTTATATTTATAGATGGAACACCCCCCAGTGGAAAAAAAGACATACCCTTGATATTAATATACATGTATCAATATGTAATAACGTAGTATATATATATATTGATTTAATCATATAATAACAACAATAATAATAGTAACAATCCACTTACGATGCCTGGGTGCGGCAAACGGAAAAGTGCTGTCCTTCATCGCACTTAGGTGGTCTTCATTGCAGATGGTGCCATCCCAGACATGATCCGTGAGAAGCTTGGAATTGCTCAGATGGTTTGTTTGTTTGAAAATAGGGTACCCTCTGGTAAACTGTTACATAACTATGGAAAATCACCATTTTTAATGGGACAACTCACTATAAATGGCCATTTTCAATAGCTATGTTAGTTTACCAGAGGGTACCCCCCAAAAAAAACCATTGGTTGACAAACACATTTTCCCTGTCAACACATCTGTTTTTTTTTTGCCTTTCTGTGTTTCTCCTTTGGGTACAGTAACCCCAAAAAGATAGAAAAGGATGCTCTGAGTCTGGAATAGTAGCAATTCACCTGAAGATATTTTTCTATCTTATGGATTCTTTTGGGGGCTTACCATATCTAGTTATATATCTAGTTTGGGTTGTGAGGGTAGGTCTTGGAGTATTAAACATTTCACAGGTTTTCATGTTTGTGGCGGAGACTAGCTTGAACGTTTTCCACTCTTATTTCAGAGGATGCACGCACACATTTGTAGCAAGGTATTGATCCTTAAGATCACCCAGCTGTTGATTCACGGTGTAGCCCAACTCATTTTGTCCAATTGGATTCAACGGATAGTCACCTCATAGAATATCAACATAGCTTCAGCTGCCATGCTTCCGCCCAATGATTTTTTTCCACCTTTGCCATGACTTAAGATCTAGAATCCCTACGCATCAAACGGAGATGTTCTGTGTCAGCTCCTGTTGTGATGCCGCTTTTTCATCAGCTGTGATGCTTTCCATCATATACCATCTGGTTATTTAACATAGCCATGGAAAATGGCCTATTTATAGATGGTTCACCTATTAAAAATGGTGATTTTCCATGGCTATGTTAGTCATAACCAGATGGTAACGATTCCTTTGCGCCCCTGTGACAACGCTAAGCGTTTTTCTGCACATTTGCCTTGGTGAACTGTTGGGTTTTTGACGAAAAAAACCCAGTGACAACGGGGGGCCCAGCGGCCCACCTTGTGAGGAAACGCCGTGGCAGATTTCTCTTTGTCTCTGCCAATGCTTCTTGCCGCAAGCAGCCAGTGACCCGAGTGAATCGAAACCCAAGCTGCCAGCTATGCCTTCTCATGGTATTTCGCTGACCAGCTGGTTGCACAGAATGCCTAAAGCACTTGATGCACTTGATGCACTTGTATGCAACAAGTTAAATCCAAGTTGTTCTGAAGCTTCTGATGTTGCTTCAGTCAGATTATTGCCTGGAAAAGATGTGTTTGACATGCCTTGCCGAACATGCAGCGCGAATGGACAACGCATTCTACAAAGGATTTGCAAATGAGATATCAATGGTTTGGTTGGGTCGTAAGCAGAAGGAGTAACAGGATCTCTTTGAAGCAGGTGCGCGGAAAATGCCACGGCTAGTTTTGTCCGTTTGTTTTGGTTGCTGCTAATTTTCCACCTATTTCCACCTCGTTTTTCAGTTTTCCTGATACTTTTCCAGAATCTTACATCATTGGGATGATTGGAAGCCAGGTGTTTTTTTTAAACCTTTTCACCTTTTCAGAACGTGACATCGCTCGGAAACTGAGTTGAATCCAGGTGGTGAATCATGGGATCCTGTCCGCGGTGCATCAAGAGATGTCTTCCATTCCACACCTGGAGAAGCCGCCGCTGGAGGCCGGGAGGACCAACCAGGCGCCCGGCCATGGAATGGCGAATGGACCGAGGGACGGGTCACCGGAGTTTTTTTGTTGGGTCACCGCGGGGGAAAAGAATGGAACACGATCTTGGTTCAGTATGGTTCAGTGATATCTTGCAAAATAAAAATAGTTGATCAGTTGATGTCTGTTTTCTTTACCTGGTTGTTGCTTTGGAACATTTTTTATTTTTCCATTCAGTTGGGAATAATGATCCCAATTGACGAAGTCATATTTTTTTCAGAGGGGTAGGTATACCACCAACCAGTTACGGATGTTTCATTGGAAGATACCCTCTGGTAAACTGTTACATAACTATGGAAAATCACCATTTTTAATGGGAAAACTGAAATCCCACTATTTCGACTGGGCCATTTTCCATCATTTTCCAGTTCGCTATGTAACAGTCATAACCATTTCGGGTATGTGGAAAGCCTGCAGCACGGTCAGAGTTTCACTCAGCTCCAGGAGCAGAAGCTGGGCCCTTGGCGTTACAAGGGCGAAGTCATGGTGGATCCCAGCTATCGCATTGAGCACCTGGGTGGAGACTGGTGGAGACTGGTGGATGAGGTCAAGTTCCGACTTGGTGTTGAGTCTGTTGCTGGCTGGGTGATTTTTTTGAAATGAATGGCAATGGATTTTTTTTCATTGTTTTTCTGTGAATTAAACTTAGATGAGTTGTTTCATTGGAAGGTCAGTTGGGGTACCTGGTTCCTGGTTTTTTCGGTCATGGAAAGGCGAAATGACAGTGAGCTGCTGGACATAGCTGGACATAGCTGGACATAGCTAGCGAAAAAAACATGTGTAATTTGGAGTGAAGTGCTTGTAGTTGTGTGCTTTCGCCAGGAAAAGAGATCGGTGTTTGTTCTAAGACTACTGAAATTCCCATCTGGCGATGGCTGGCAGGTAACAGAAACCCATCATTTTAATATGGGGAATCGCAACAAAAACTTGAAAAACCTATCGCCTATCATTTTCATGGGTAACTATTACAAACTATTCGCAAAAAACCTATCACATATGGTGAGCATGAATTTACAACCGATTTTGTGTCACCTGGGTAGGTTTTGACCCATTGGCTCTCCAAAAATTCTGCCACATCTGCGGACGACCGTTGGACCAGGCACACCTTCTACTCTGATTGCGTGTGGAGGCGCCAAGTTGGAAACATCCCGGCGGAAGGCAACGCTTTTTTTTGTGTGTTGTTGGTGGAGAAATCTCCGGATGCTATATGATTGCTTAGTTAAAACATGATAAAACCTCATCCGCGATTGTTTGGTCATGATTTTCGGCTATCTCTTGCTTGTTCCTGCCTTGTTGGATATGTTTTTTTGTTTGTTTCTTCCATTCAACATGTTTTGTTGAGTCCCGGCCCTTCTGGATCTTGGTGGCATCCTGTTTTCCATGAATAAGAGGATCATCCCTTTTCATTTCGTAGCACTGGGCAAGGACATTCTCCAGTTCGACTTTCCAATATCCTCAGGTTTGCTCGAAATAGCCTCCTGGTAATTTAACATAGCTCTTGAACATGCCCATAGAAATAGTTGATTTATATACACCTTATATACCCATTAAAAGTCATTATATTAAAGATGGTGATTTTCCATAGTTTTTTGTATCTCTACCAGAGGTTAGCCACCATCTTTTGCTGGAAGTTCCAACGCCTGGACCCAACGTCCAGGCGTTGGGACTGTGCCGCATTGGTCCACGAGTCGCTACTCTTTCGCTTGGAACAGAGACTCGGATCTGGCGGTGCAAGGTTTTTTTTTTGGATGGGTTGTGGGAAATGTTATAACATGTTGCAAAATAAAGCCATGTCATATGTCATAATAAATGGGTGGAAAACATGGATAAAATTGGTGATTTTGGTACAGATCTAAATCCTACCGGGTTCGGTTTGGAGGTAAACAATGTAAACATGGGTCCAGTGTGGGAAAAATGGAAAGCAGCGAAAAATGGCTGGACTCCAAATATATACAAAGAACATGATGTTCAACTTCTTTCAATGCTTGTTTACTCTTGTTTATATAGTTGACCATCTAAAAATTGGAGTTTTTTTTGTGTCTTTGGAGCCATCTCTTTGTGACGCCAAGAGAGACCAAGGAATTCCTCCTGCCTCTTTGATTTCGGAATCTTCGACTTCCACGCGCGACTTAGAGCGTGATGTGATGGGAAAAAAGAGATGGATATCACTAGCCGAAATGTCCCACATCCCAAGCGACAAGTATGAGTTGTTTAGATGATAAGTATAACATAGTATAACAGTATAACTGTGAAACAATGCAGGGAGGCAAGAGATTATTAACTCCGCTATCTCCAGTGACATTTCAAAAGTCGTTACTTGATCAAGTCGATGACATGGCGCCCAAGTGCGACGAACAATCATGGGCTGATCTCCAGATAGATTTCAGCGTGCTCGCTTCAACCTTTGATGATGTGGGTGATCAAGTGAAATATCCCCTCAACTTCAAGATAGCCTGGCATCAGGGCTGGGTTACCCATGGCTACCCCCGGTTAGTGGCCAGGATTTTTTGAGCGATCCCTTCCTGCCAATGAAATTAATAAAGCCTCATAAAGCAGCCTTCAGAAATCCTGGTGAAGTGCCAATATTTTGGATTTGCTAAGTTTCATGGATCTGCCGAACACGATTCTAAAAATTTCCCATGCTAAGTGAATCTAATAGTAAATCATGGTTGATTGAAGATGTGGGGAATCGAGTGGAGATATGATTTACTCGTAATTGTCCTCTTAACACGAATCCAAGTTTGTGGTCATCAACTGTGGTTGCTGGAAAATCACCATTTAGATCCAAGTGAGATGATTTTCACATGTGGCTAGTTGAAGGATTTCCCAGCAATCACCATGACGATAACACTGGAGGGTTGCAATACCAATTTTCATCATGTTTGATGCTGAAGTCATGTTAAATCCTGTCAAAAATTTAAATCCCTGTCATCAATCCCATGAAAAATCACCATTGGAGTCCCATGAAACCATCATTTCTCGTGGATTTTCTCAACATTTACCTATACGTTCAAGGCATATCAACCAGCAGGCTGCGCCCATCTGCGCCCAAAAACGGCGTCTGAGGCATGGCTATGAGACCATGAGCGACGGGCTGGGCCGATCCATCGATTGGAACGACAACTTCTTCGCCTTTCAGCACGAAGACTCTGGGTCAACAATTTGGCCTACACAGATTGGAATGCCTATTTTTAGTCTTAACCATCCAGTTTTTTTTGGTGTCCAAGTATATGATATTATATGTATAATATATATATATATATATTTGTATTAAATACAATTAATCAAAGTTAGTATTGTTATCGTGTATAATCCAATGAACAACTTATAAACTAATACATGAAATATGGAGATTTAGGTAGGATCATAGCCAACAAACATGGTTGAAACCATCCAGCAACCGCTCTGCTAGGGGATATACATGGATATACAGTGCAGTGATATACAGGGAATATCCCCTATCTGAGTTCTTAGATGGTCAACCAACTAGACAGTGATATTCCCTAATTACTCAATTATATGCAGTTCTACCTATGTTGGATATACAGGGAATATATCATCGTGTATAATCCTACATATATAGACTTAATAATATAGACATTAGATATGAATTTCGGCGATTTAGATGGTTATATCCAACAAACATGGAGATTCTCACCAACGGAATTCGAGATTTAGTAGGGGTAGTAATTTGGTGCAAGTAGTAATTGTGACCAGCCAACAAGCGATACCGTCCAATGACAATACAAGAGTTATATAGAGAGGTCTCACACCTCATTGATACGTGCAGAATGGAAAGGCTACGGATCTCATTTGAACACTGTTGGGGGATGAGCAATTTTGTGTGGGGTGTGTGATGACATGATTGCCGAAGGAAGTTTAGAAGTCAAACTTCCGACAATATGGGCAGCTGGAAAAGCAGAGGTGGGAAGAGTCAGAGAAGAAGAGAGAAGATCAGAGAAGAGAAAGAGTCAGAAGAAAGAAGATGCAGGTGCGCGAAAAGGTAGAAAAGGCGCGAAACACTGTGTATTTCCAATGATTTGTGGCTCCGGCGGGTCGAAAAGTAGGCTCGCTAAAGCGGCGGGTGCGGAGCATCTGGCCAGATGAGAGATGAAAAATTGCACGCGGTTGTAGCGCGAAGCACATTTCCAAGTCAAAATGCACAAAACACCTCAGCATCGGAGCACTTTTAGAAGTTGAGATGTCGAAAAAGTGCACGCCGTTGTGGCGTGAAGCCAATTTGGAAGTCAAAATGTACAAAGCACACCATGTTCGGACCACTTTTCGACGTTGCGATGTCGAAAAAGTGCACGCCGTTGTGGTGCGAAGCACATTTCGAAGTCAAAATGTACATGTCGAAGTCAAAATGTACAAAGCGCGTCAGCCTAGGAACACTTTTGGAAGTTGAGATGTTGAAAAAGTGCACGCCGTTGTGGCACGAAGCGCATGTCGAAGTCAAAATGCACAAAGCACCACATGTTCACGCCGCTTTCGGACGTTGAAGCGTCGTTTTGATTGTCAGGCGCAAGGGATTCTCCAGCCTGAAAAAAAGTGAGGGTTTTCTAGCATTTCCGAAATTGATGGCAGGCGTGGGACATTTGAAAAGGATCTGCAAAGATAGATTTCGCGTGGCAGGTGCAGTACAAGAGACATGTTCATCAGAGATGTTAGGAGGTCAGGCTGCTGATTTCCTTAGATGGGTTGCATTTTGGAGCATCAGATCTTCAGGTTTGCGAAGATGATTTTGCGTGACAGGTGCAGCACTTTGTATGACCTGGCATGACTTTTTCGTGGCAGGCGCAGTACTTTAGACAGATGGAGTGGAAAAGTCGCAAAACGTATTGGTACGAGGCCGTCAGCTCTGCATTCAACTTTCCATTCCTGAAGGAAGTCTCGCAGAATTCTTTTGTTTTTGACGTTATCAAGTTCAAAAAATGAGGAAGTCTCGCAGAATTGCTGCGTTTTTGATGTTGTCACCGCTGAAAATGGAGGAAGCCTCGCAGAATTGCTTCATTTTTGATGTTGTCAGCTTAAAAAATTGAGGAAGTCTCGCAGAATAGCTTTGTTTTCAAGCTTGAAGATAGACAGATAGATAGACAACTACAACTACAACTACGCTACACTACTACTACAACTACAAATACAATAATATACTACGCTACATTACACTACACTAATTACACGATACTACACTAATAATTACACCACACTACACTACATTAATTTACCAATTGCACTAACTGCACTAATTACACAACAACTACTGCTGCTGCTACGACTACTGCTACGACTACTGCTACTACTACTACTGCTGCTGCTGCTACTACTACTACTACTCCTCCTACTGCCACTGCCACTGCCACTGCCATTGCCACTGCCACTACCACCACCACAGCTACAACTACAATAATTACGCAACTACCACTACCACAGCTACAACTACACTAATTACACTGCAGGACACTGCAGTACACTGCAGTACACTGCAGTACACTGCAGTACACTGCAGTACACTGCAGTACACTGCAGTACACTGCAGTACACTGCAGTACACTGCAGTACACTGCAGTACACTGCAGTACA
>Ga0126342_10001808_pt1 | contig 31517 bp, 21 predicted proteins | sample Cyp1metagenome_FD_92528 | JGI IMG/M metagenome (GOLD analysis project Ga0126342, IMG submission 92528) | Coral microbial communities from Lord Howe Island, Old Settlement Bay, Australia - Cyphastrea 1 metagenome | ecosystem: Host-associated > Invertebrates > Cnidaria > Coral ...
ATATTATATATTATATATTAGATATTATATACTATATATTATATTTTATATATTATATTATATTTTATATATTATATATTATATCATATATATAGATATATTATATTATATGATATATGATATATTATACTATATATTTATCATATATATATAGTGTACAATATTAATATATCCAGCCCTAAATGCAACCCTTAGCCGAGTTACCGTATAAAGCAATAGCCTGTGGGGGCGCTGGTCCTCCTCGCTACGATGTGCGGATGGATCAAACCCAAACCTATTCCAACATAGGGGAGGACAGGATTACTGGGGAATTCCGACAATGGCCCCCCTCAGTTAGATGACTTTGTTTTTTAAAATACTCTATATAATCAATTCTGGCCATTTTTTAGAGAGAGAAGGGTATACAAGTTGTAAAAGGGCTGGACAAGAACACATATATAATCAATCGGACTAGTGTCCGAATGCTTCCTGGGCCATTATCTTTTGAACTTTTGAAATGGGTATGGGTCAATACCTATAGATTCTATTTTTAGTGGGATGAACATCCATTTACCAGCTATTTTGGGGTTAGTAGGTAGCAGGGTTTTGACCCATCCCCACATTTGCTAGGGACTTGTTAGCTTGTTGTCAGGAACCAAAAGGATTCTTACATGCGAATGTAGTCAGGACCAAAAATGGGGTATCCAGAAGAATCGAATACATAATTTATTATAAATTCATCTATAGATTTTGCTAAAATGTGATGAATTTATAGTATAGATAATAATAATAAATATATTTTGGAATATAGAATTTGAATTCATAATTTATTATAATGTGATCAGATGTTTTCAAATTCTATACTGTATTCCAAAATTGTGAAGACAGAACTTCAGGTTTCATTCGATCGTGCCACAATTTGAAGTGCAAATGTATAAGATATCTTTAGAGGTAATTTTTATTGTCTCTTATGATACGATCCCTGATCATTTTCTAGATTCAAAGTGGTGAGTTGCACTCCCATGTACCTATCTTTACAACAAAAATGCATGTCGAGAACAGAAATGAACCCCAGAAAATGAATAGCGGTAAGAAAAAACATGTCTTTTCTGACTTTTCTGGTCTTTTCACTCATTTTCTCGGCTGACTCCAGAGATTTTCTGGTCACTTGAGTTCCCAATGGGGATCCTTTTTACAGACCACTTGTCGTTTCTCTGTTTGGTTTGGAACCATGGAATTTTCTGACTTTCCATATATAGGGAATAGTAACCCCAAGTGATGAACTCCATCATTTCTCAGAGGGGTTGGTTGAAACCACCAAGCAGTTCTTGTCGTTGGTGATATCAGTGTTGCTTCGCTGTTTTTGTATCCAGGCTCTCCCTTTGAGTTGAAGGATCCAGCAGTGGGCGCTCGGATAGAAAGACCAAGCAGGATTGCATTGGCTAAGATTTTGGGGCAGTTACTTGTTATATCTTGTTATATAATGTTATATAGATAGATACAGAAAGACCGTTGGATTGATTTATTCTCCACCGAAATTTCAACGACGAAATTCTGAGTGACGGATAAATGGAGATGATCATGATGATCAGTACCCAATCACGCAGCAAGTCACCGGAGTTTTTTCGTTTTTAATCATAGCAAATCACGATTTCGCTCGGTAACTCACCAGCTACTGGATTCAATCAGAGTGACAATGAGAAGGGCAAAGCATCAAAGCATGTCCTTTTTGCGGTAGGAAAATCAGTTGATGTCAATGGAAATGGCTGAAAAAGAATGGCTGAATTAAAAAGTATTGGATTTATATACCCTCTGGTAATTAACATAGCCATGGGAAATTGCCCATTTATAGATGGTTTACCTATTAAAAATGGTGGTTTTCCATGGCTATGTTAAATAACCAGATGGTATATAGATTGTAAAAAAGATTCTTCACTATATAGCTTCATGTAACATTCATGTACCTAGCTAAACCATGATAAACCGTTCATTTTTCCTTCTGTGAAAGGATTGATTGTGGTGAGGACGCTTGCCATTGCTTGCCCCTGGATCTACCATCATATGTTGCGTTCCTCTTGTAGCAAGAAAGGAACGCATCAAGCATCTCCAAGCGAGGCAAAAGAGCAGAAAACTGGGATGGTGGCGAGCCGCCAGATTGGCGCAAATATATCCCCAGCCGGGCCAGCCGCGGGCAAATTATGGGACTTTAACCATTCTTGAAAAGGGGGTTACCCTCTGGTAAACTAACATAAACTAACATAACTATGGAAAATCACAATTTTTAATGGGAAAACTCACTATAAATGGCCATTTTCAATAGCTATGTTAGTCATTACCAGAGGGTACATAACGGCCAGGAGTGAGGCCAAAATTAATGATCCACACATGTCTCCGATGAGGAGATCCCACAGTTTGCTTGCATAACCGTTACCTCTTGATATGACATAATTCTCGGTGCCACAATTTGTTTAAGGTAGGCACGCTGCACATGAAAAATGATATTCAATGGTTATTTTTTTAAAGAATCAATTCTTGTCCATTCCTGGGTTGACCATGACCCGACCATGGAAACGCTACCGCCATGCCACAGCCCGGCTCTGAATAAAAGAACCACTTCTCAGCTGGACCGTTTCTGAACCGGTCGCCTACGCCAATGCCAAGAAGCTGCAAAAAAGCCGCCAGATGATCCACTCCACACGTCACAATGAGCCAACTCTTCTCCCGCATTGGACAGACAAGAACTTCGAAACCACGCATGGGAGCGGGCAATGGTTGCCACCTTTGCGACTCGTGTGGTGTGTACGGAACTGAGTTTTTTTTTGAGGTTTCAATGGGATCACCATTTGGGACTTCGTGTGGCAAAGAAACCTCCCGTAACAAAACAGGTAAATCATGGTAAATCATCATTACTAATTATGGCTAATTATGGTTAATGATGGTTTATAATGGTTTATAATTGGTAATTATCGGTGAATCATCCTGAACAGTGTGGCCGATCAGACAACCGGCCTGAGGTCATGGTAGAAGCGGAGGTGCCGGGATATGGTGCGTTTCAAGGGAGTTCCAAGGAAAACACATGGTTTACGTCAGAGCATGATCTGCAAATGGTGGGTTCCGTGAACGGATGTGCTCTCGCGGGTAACAGGAGATAACTCTGAAATTTAGGGGAAAGACATGTGGATGTGGTCTTTCATATCACAGATTGAAGACATAGACTCAAACAATTTCTTCTTTCTGGACACATCATGGAACGAAAATAGAACACGGATCCAATGGTGACATGCCAGCAATCACAATCCATCGTGAGCACCTTTTCTCCATGTCTGACCTGGGAATAAGAGACTCTTGGTGAATCAGCTGGTGCTGTTCGAGTTTTATTTTGCCCCCTGGAATTTCTTGCAGACCGCAGAAACTCAACTTGACGGCCCAGGAAGATGCACCCGTGCCAAATACAGACATTGGGAGCGAGGTGGGTACCAGGATGTGGCAGATCAGTAAAAACATATGCATTGTTGGATCAGTCGGAAATAGGATTTTGTTGGAAACAAATGCCATATTGGTTTCAAACCGCCTACCCTCTGGGCAGATGTGGTGTGTGATCGATGTCATACTCTGCCCATCTCTGCCCCAATTGGAGTGGCCAGCCTGGCTGTGGCCAGGTTTCCTCCAGCTACAGGAAGGTGGGCTTCCTGCTAGACGATGACGAGGCTACTTTGGGACTGATGATTTGAGGGTTTCAAACAACATGACTAGATCCCTGGCTCGTCTTTTCTTGGGACGCCACCGGTCTGCTAGATCTGTTTCTGGGCATATTCTAACAACCTAGCAAAGACATCATCCTAACTGGTAAGTAGGAATGGATCAAACCCCAAAATCGCTTCTTGCCGGTCGATTCATGCTCAAAAACTTTCGTCTCCCAGGATGCAGCGCTCATCGCGGATGTGCAAATCCAAGACTGTCTCATCGTCGGCGCAAGCCAAGGCCGTGCTGCCATTGGCACCATTTTTCATAGGGATGCAACGAAAAGGCCCCGAAAAACGATGGTTAAACGTCAGGTACTGTAGCATTATTTTGATCTATTTTGTAGGGACTTCATTCCTTTTCTAATTTAATTTTTCTATTTCGTTGGTGTTACTAGAACATAAATCAGTATAGAATCGGATATCAATGGGGGATCTAAATGGATGATTCACCAACAAAAAAAGATCATCAAGCATAGTAGGAGGCTACTGTAAATGATTTAGGGCTACCCAAGTTCATAAGCCACAACTTGGAGGCAGGGTGGTTTAGTAGTAACTTCAGGAATCGGTAGTCTTGTGGATCCTGGATGATCCCGGGGAACCCTGGGAAGCACCGAGAACAGCATGGCCCTACGATCATCCGCCGGCATAGCCTTGCGAAGGCTTCACAAGGCTGACGGGTTTCGCAAGAGAGGAGGCACGGTGATGGGTGGACTCCAAAAACCCGGAGCTTGGTGACCCCTGGCAGACTGACGACTGTTTATGGCCAGTAAATGATGATAAATGATGTATAAGGGGTGCCAAGTAGTAAGCTTGCTTGTATTGTGACCCCTCAATTGATTAGGGGAACTGGCGACTTGAACCGGAGCTGCCATGAAAGCTCCAAAGGCTCCAATAGTGTCGAGGTGGTTAGCTGCCAAAGTACCAAGATGAGAATTGTTTTGTCTCCCTTAAGCCTCATCGCTTTTGACCACATTTAAGTGGATCTTAGTTTCAAAAAAAAATCAATGTCCCGTAAATTTCAGAAAAAGCGGCCCAAAACAGTCGATGTTTTGCCCCCAAAACACTTATCAAAGACTCTAAAAGTGACATGTTGGTGAAGTCTCTGGGTTTGTTTGCTTCGTTCCTTCGTTCAGGTCCTTGGCCAAAACTGCCGAATGATGCTCAGCGGCGTCCCAGAGGCCTTGGAAATGGAGGAATAAACTGAATAACCACCATTTAGCAGCTCTGACTTAGGGAATTTAAAATGAAAAAAATCCGGGTACCAGGCTTTTGACCCATAAAAATTCATGTATATCGAACGAGTTATCGGAGGGGTTGCAAAATTCGAAACTACCTTGTTTTTTGTGGGACACCACCTTGTATGGATGCCTCATCTGTTCCTTTGATTTCCTTTGACTCTTCATGGAGACAACAAAAAATTGGAGGGTAGCCCCCGTCAGGATCCGCAGAAAAAAAATGTGCAAATTGGAACCCAAAACCATCCTGGGTGGCATGTCTTGGTTGCATCCTACTAGGACCTCATGATGCTAAATGCTACTGGACCTCTCAGCCGAAAAAATCACATCAGATTCTTCAGGGCTAGAACTGCCCATTTTCGTCAAATTTTTTCTATATATTCCGTAAATGTTCACTAACAATTGATTTTTGTCACCTTTTTCCCGTGGTCACCGCTTGGCCGGTTTTGACCTTTTTTGTGACTCGCCTTGGTCGCTGACTGGCCTCTTTTTTTGAGACCTCCAGGTGGCCATTTCCAAATCGGCCAGAAAGAACCTCAGAGATTTCTGCCGAATGCCTGGGATCCTGGGGAGATCGGGATCCAGTTCCGGGATGCATCGCTGATCCAGTTCTGGATGGTTAATGGATGGTTCCATGGAGACCCGGACCCGGCGTCTCGATTGTTTTTTCCCGAGGGAATCTTGGATGTGGATGATGATGATGATGATGATGATACCGTATAGGAAAATGTGACACCATATTAAATAATGTATGGCAATGTTCTAGTTATAAAATGGTATATACTATATATCTTAATGTAAACTTCGATGTAAACTTTGATGTAAAGATGTGTATGATGTATATATATATACACTGTATATTATATGCATATGTGAATGATGATCAGACGATCACGATATACGAGGTGATGTAGATTCGCCATCTTTCAATTGATGTTTGGCGGAAGAAGGATCCACCACGTATCACCAGCATGAAGACGGCTCACATGTTTTTGGCGACCTCCCAAAAGGATAGACATCGATACCACTAATCTGGAATCTATTGCCATCATATATTCGTCCACGATTAGTATCGAGTTGTTTTATAAGTATTTTTTCCCATCCTTTTTCTAAATATTGGTTGCTATGCGTGTTGCGCCTGCCTCACACGGGGAGTGAATCGATTTCTAAGCCGATGTGGTGAGTCAACTTGGATCAACCAGCAATAGCCCAAGTTGTCTTTTCACCCTTCAGAAGCAGAAGTTCCCAACTTTTTTGGTACAGAAGTTCCCAGCATTTTGGTAAGGGGATCTTCGAGGCTTCTCCTGGGTGACTGGGTCTGGGTGATGACTTCGTTACTTCGTTCCACTTCCAAGGTGCAAAGTGAAGCGACTTGACTACATCAGCGAGGTGGGGCTCGGGCGAAGCTGGGAAGACATGGGAAAAAATCCTTGGTGATTCCTTAAAGGATGGGGAAGAGTGATGGAAAATCATGGAAAAACCAGGATTGATTTTCCGTATACCATGATATTTCCATGGGAATTGACATGCATTGAGAACTGACTGATTTGTTTTCGGGATTGAAGCCACAAGCCACGAAGCAAGCGCTGTAGTTAGATATCAGAGGAACCACCAAGAAGCATCAAATTTATATAAATGGATATATTCATGGTTTCACCAGCAGAGAAAGCTGGTTGGTGGTTTGGAACCATGGAATTTTATGACTTTCCATGAAAAGTTGGGAATTTCATCATCCCAACTGACGAACTCCATCATTTTTCAGAGGGGTTGGTTGAAACCACCAACCAGCAATGGTTAAAATTCCAATAATGGTTAACCATAACCACCATTATTAACCATTATTAACCATTATATTAACCATTATTAACTGCGATTCTTGTGCTGATGGGCTTCGCCTATCGACACAATATTTTTGCACAAGGGATGACCCCAATCTCCAGAACTTCCCCGCTGTGACCATCGGTGCTTTCTCAGCAGCGATATACGCTACCAGCGAAATATGCTACATGGCGAAAACAGGGCGGCTCCTCTTTTTCTTACTGGTGCGTTTTATTGCGTTTTACGTAGGGAATGGATGGGAATAGGGGTTGCTGGGATGATGATTGATAGTTAGCCAGTGGATCATTCCCGAAAATGCCCTGCGTTTAGCACCAGTTTTGTTCCTTTCAACTTTAACCCATCATAGACTCCAATTGGGGCTGATTCTTCTCCACCATCTAAGTTACCGACAATAGGCTCATGATTCTCCTGAGATGAGCGTTGAATCTTAGTTAACCATAGTTAACCCATGTAACAACCCCCATGATTATAGTTCTTATATTAGCTATTAAACATATCCCATAGGATCCATGTATGGTATATATATATATATGCTAACATAAAGGGGGTATATTGATGGTAAATGTTACCATATATGGCATACATGGATCCTATGGGTATCAAAAGCGGTGATTTGTTGTCCAACTGCCTGGGCCAACTGCCATGCTGCAGGTGGCATCTGTGCAACCCAACAGTCGGCGTGATGGGTGATGACCTTGGGCGTTTTGAATGATACGGTGGATGGGCCAGCGAAATCCGAATCACCAACTAATAGGTGGTACCCTCTGGTAAACTAACATAACTATGGAGAATCACCATGTTTAATGGGAAAATCCACTATTATTGGTCATTTTCAATAGCTATGTTAAATTACCAGAGGGTAAACATCCCATGATTTCGAGGCTTTCTACCATCCCAGGCTCCCAGGTGGTGCAGGATTTCTTCTTCCATGCACGGTATATGGAATGGCTAACTATCCCAAAACGGTCAAACTTTTCCGATTGGAGTGACATATTTTGATTTACCCAGATGTATAGCCATACTAAAAGAGGGAGATCTAACGTGATGTTTTCATGGGAATGTGTATTGAACATATGAAGATATAGTGGGATATCTAACCAGCTATAACTAAAGACTTGGATTATATACTGTTCCAAAATTGAGGGATGGTCACCAATCCCATTTTCATACGGATTTGAGATAACAATGCGAATTATGTTACACATGCTTGGCTCTTGGCTCTCAAGAGTTCACATGTTGCGATATGTTTATATCGAGACCTTACCCAATGTTTCAGATTGGTGAAACCATCAATCAGTAGATGGCCTTACTTATCTGAATCGAATTCTCTTCAAAACAACTATCCAGATTTTAGAAGGCACTTGTGGATGCTCTGTCTCATGCATGAATGATGCCCCGTTGGATCAGGGACTGGTTTATCCCGTTGGATCAGCCGTGTAGGTCACAATTCGTGAACTTCTTCTTGGTTGGCCTGGTTCAGGTGGGTGCCAGCTTGACATTAGCAGTAAAACCAGGTAGAATCCCTGGTTTCCTCTAGATTTAAACCGCAACGAACCAAGCCAGTTTTGGACATTTTGATTGTCAAGATCATTAGCATCCACATCCAAGGGGCCAACTTCCCACAGATGCTGCTCCGATTCGGGGGAAGTCCCTTCAGCCAGAAATCGCCAGAAATCCACCTCCACGCAGGTCTTCAACGGGAAGTACCTCTTAGGTGTACAAAAGCCACTGGTCTTCGAAAAACAGTCGTGCCGTCCACCTAGCCGATCACCTCCTGAAACGATTGCCGTCAATAAATTTTGCGAATGAGCACAACTTATGGTAGATATGCGGCGCCAAAAAGATGGATGGTATATCCACACGGCATGGGATAGATGACCATAATGGCACATATGCCCGGGTTGTCAACCATTGACAGTTAGCAGTAGCAGTTTGTAAATAAGTTCCTAGCCCATCTGGGATCTCCATAGTGGACGCCAGGATGGACCTTAGGTCAAGCCTGATCAAGTGGGACTGCCCTGTATGCACATATGAATTTTATGAACAATACATTACATTATTTTTTACATGGTAGTTGATTGTAGTTTTGTTTGTGTATATAGCATGTTTTGTTCTTCCAGTTCTTTGGTTGCTTTGTGTATTTTAATGAACAGTCGAGTTGAGTAGAACTATGGGGCTTAAAACATATAGAAAAGAATATGCTAAGTGTTAAAGCCGCACTTTTTATCGCCGAATCACCATGTTGTATTTGAGCCAGTGTTTTCGATGGCAAGTACTACAGGATGGTGCCCCCGAATTACAAGTTGGTTTATAAGCCCCAGTAACTATAGTTATAAGTACCATAAACCATAGTTATGGGAGTTTTTTGAACCAACTTAGCTAACGAACTGGGGCACCTACCATTTTTGGACGTTGACATTTCCCGATGATTTTGAATCTCCACGCTATAGCAGCTCCGCATTCCTAGGCCGGTGGGCGAAGGCCTTTTTGCTTCGCTGAATGGCAAAAAAATGGAAGAGGTTCCCTTGGCCCAAAAATGCTGGGGTTGTCCGACTGGGGATTTATATGGATTTATCTTGTTTTATCCAGAAAATTACAATCTTTAGCGGAAGCTTATTGATACAACTTATTGAATTTTCGGGGTACCCGATTCTCAGAGAAAATTCATGTTGGGATTTTTTTTTGCGCAACAAAAGACGATGTAACATACACCCCCCCAATTGAAGATGGACTCTGAAAAAATGAATGCACTACCGGATGTGGCCGTTGTTGGGTTCCATGTAAGAATTTTGAAGATACCCTCTGGTAAACTAACATAACTATGGAACATCACCATTTTTAATGGGTAAATCAACTATAAATGGGCAATTTTCAATAGCTATGTTAAATTACCAGGGAGTCTACCACCAAAAGATGCCGAAATGTGTCTGACAAACAAACCATGCGATACGACTTTTTTTGCACATGGGTGGAGATAGGAGACCCAGAGAACCACCATTCTTGTGGTACCCAGCTGCTGGACCCATCCGGAGTTTTGTGGCTCTGGGAATTGTAGAATAGTCATGAATCATCTTGTTCGATATTGTGTGATTCTTTAGATTCTTTTCTTAGATGTTATAATATATATTATATATATATAAATATTATATATTATAATCTTTATTTATATCATAAATACTTATATAATATTATATAGATATTATTCTATAATCTATTCTTTGATTCTTTGCTTGGGATTCCCCCTGAAAAACAGTCGACTCATGTTCGAACCTTTGGGCGATTCATCGATTCATCGCCAGGTCTCCGAAGATGCGCGGACGATTTTTAAGCGGATCCGCGGAAAGTTGATGGATCTTCAACGAGATCCAGGTCTGCTACGGGAATCTCTGGGAATCTGGGTGTGAGTTTATGGATGTTTATGGATGTTTATGGATGTTTATGGATGTTTATGGATGTTTATGGATGTTTATAAAGCTCAAAAACACTAGAAAACACTATACTGATGTAACTCATGATACTTACGTTCATTGGGAAAATGATGATAAACCGCATTTGGGGTCCCGAATGTCAGACGAACTCATCTTACGAAATTCGGGGATGATGGCTGTGGTTGAAGAAGCTGGGACAGGGTGAAACATATTCCCCAGCAGTTTCCTGATTGTCGTGGTGACAACTTTAGTTGGTCATGACTGTACTGTACCATACTGTACCAATGTTCCTGGGTGTCGCAACGATTCAATGTTGTTTCATTCCCCTTTGTTGCTGAAGCTCATTTTTTTTGCTATATCCGCGAAATCATGTGAAATCCAACATTTGATGCAAGAAAATCCTTGACCTTCTGTTAAATCCCTCATATTTTTTGTTGCAGAAAGCGGCCTTACGTCCCCATACCTTGTGTATGTGAACGCCAGGTCGAGATTCCTTATCTTTGCAGCCGGGTTTCACCTTCTTTTCTGAGCGATTGCAGGCTCGAGAGAAGCGAGAGACGGGTTGGGGGGTTCAAATTCTACCTGAGAGAAGCTCACTTCTACCCTCTGGTAAACTAACAGTTCACTATGGAAAATCACCATTTTTAATGGGTAAATCCACTATAAATGGCCATTTTCAATAGCTATGTTAAATTACCAGAGGGTAAGGGATTTTTCATGATTCTTCCTCCCCACTTTGCTCTCCATCTGGATCTGGGTCAAAATTGGGCTGCACGCCAGGTGTGACATCCATAATATATCATAATATGGACATATCTGGAACGTGGCAGGACCATTGCTTGCTCCTGAACAACCAACGGACCGCCATGCGCAGAGAACCACAGGTGCTGCCCTGCTACGATTCGTCATGATGTCATGATAGGGCATCACCATCAAGTCATATCTCAAGTCACTGAAGGTATGGATTGTAGCCAGTTGAAAACGACCATGGAACCGTTCCTGACACATCGTGCTGGAATCTGCTTTGGAAACTGATCTGATTGGTGGTTTCAGTTATAGTCATGTTCCATCCCAGTCCATGATTCCCAATTGTCTCGACTATTCTCATCTATTCTCCACAAACATATTTGGGGCTGAATTTCTTTTTACCACCAAAATCTGAAGGTAACCAAAGAAGACCAATTTTCTGGCTCCAGTCCTCAAATTTTCAGCCTCTGCCGAAAAAACGTGACAGGAATTGGCCACCAATTGAAGCTTGGTGATCAAAGGAGTGGGAGAGGTGGGTAAAGTCGTAAAGTTTGGTTTTCATTTGGGAACCAAAATTTAAAACATATACATATTGTATAATATTATATATATTGTGTACTGCAGTATATATTAATATATATATATATATAATTAATATATTATATATGTACACCAATACGGACGTTGCCTATAGATCGTTCGAATGTGTATGGAGTCATGGAGGTTTCCGAAGTCATAGGGGTACCCCCAAATCATCATCCATTTGAAAAAGTAGGCTTTTCCATGGGATTTTCCATGAAAAAGTCACCATCCAGCGAGCTCGCTTGGGGTATCTGGATCCTACCAGGGGAGCCTAGTGACCTTACATCCGTCGTGACCTCACAAACCAAAGACATCATGGGATTCGGATTCGAGCGAGGAATCATCCCCTTTTATGAAAAAAAAAACTTGGTGAGTGAATTAATATGAATTACTCTAATTTGGGGATGGCTCATTTTAATTCATTTTATTTTTTTCCATTCAAAAGCTATGAAATTACCATAATTAGCCTAGTATTTGGGGAATGAATACAGTAAGCCTCTAGCATCCTCCAGCTATCTCCGAACAAATTCCAAGGCCTAGTCTTCGGAGATGCACCTTGCAGGTGCTGTGGCTTTTCCAGCGGAAAATCAGCAGGAAATCTATGCAACTTATGGCTGTTTTATGGAGCTCATATGGGTTAAACCATGTCAAAACCCTGGATTCATAAAGCCCTACTGTAGGTTGTTTCATTGGGTTGTTATAGCATTTAAGTATCAGATGAAATGACTATTAGGGGAGTACCCACCTAATTAATAAATCATGGTTTATGAAAAAACGGGGTTGACATGATATTAAATGTTATATAGCTGAGTTGGCAAATTCCTTTGGGTTGAGGGGACGGGATATACCCTCTGGTTTTCACAGCTCGACCCTGAAGATCACTCATTGTGGTTTCACTCATCTTCCAAGCCCGATGAATGCCAGGTCTATTTTCATTTACTGGAGGGCGGGTATATATATATATCATACTTATGGCTGTTTAATAAGATTCCTTGGAAAAAACAATGGGAAGACTTGGAATGATTCTCAGCAATAGGCAGATATTCCAATATTTTATCTGACACATATTCGGATGATCTATCTGAAGAATGTTCTGACAGGTGGGGAAAAAGAAGGGGTGTTTTCTACGTAGTATACATAGGGATTTGGACTCAATCAAGGTTGTCGTGTGCACATCCTATGGGAATCAACAAAAAGCGCCATTCGCGGCGGACAAATCCCTATTCTTCATCGTTGATTTCCAATCATAGTGGTGAATGTCCATGCCTGCTGGTCCCTATCATCATTATCATCATAATATAAGAATAGTAATAAGAACAGCGATGATGATGATGATGATGATGATGATGATGATGATAGTAATACTAATAGTGATAGCATAAAAGCAATGCACCGTCATCGTAGGTTGTGTTGCTTCGACTTTTCAGAATTTCCTGCTTGCTCATGTAGGATCAATGGGAATTTCAGGATCCTAAAATGGAGGTACTGTACCATATGTTTGGCCATATTTTATGGGGATGTTCCCTTACATAGGCCTGAAAAATAGGCCTTATATATGGTAGGTACCTCCAATAAATCGGATCCTGAAAATCCCATTGGAGGCAAGGTACCTGTTTATTGAAAGGAATTTGGTTTCTCCCAACCTGGCCTCATCGAATTGGCACAGTACCTGCCTGTGGGGCACCAGAATGGACAACTGGAGTGGCATTGTCTTTTGACAAACACCACCTTTTGTGGTAAAAAAAAAACGGTGCTGCAAAGTCCACTATTTGACAGGGCCACGGAAAACCTTCCCGGAGGTAGTCTAAAATACCAGTTCGTATATTTAAAAATCCGTAGATTTAAATGTAGTCACCGTATATACATATTAATATATATATATATACATACACCATATTTTCTGGGAAAAAAACACATATTTTTGGGAAATTTTTCATCACTGTTTTTTACATGAACATCCCAATGTTTTCTGGTGAGCTCCCCAAATTTAAGGGAAACTGTCCATGTCGTATCGAATGAATCGGAAAATGCCCATGGTTTCCAGTGATGAAACCAATCCATGAAACTCGTTTTTCTATGTTTAGATATGGTTAGAGATGAAATTTTTGGATATGTTTAGATATGAATTTTTAGATATGGTTAGATATATATTTTTTTGATATGTTTAGATATGTTTTTTTTTTTTCAGGGTTGGTTTATATCAGCATGACATATCCCCTACGGAGATATTTGGACGCATCGTCTCCTTGTTCTATTGATATATCCCCCATACACTGGGAATTTCAATCCCATGAATCATTATGAGGTATCTCCAATATATCCCTTTGATATATTACCATCAAACATCTCAAACATCCCATATTTTCCATGGGTTCCCTATACCTGCTGGTAAATTAACGTTCGCGAAAAAGAAAATCACCTTTTTTTAGAACGTTCAATCAACGCAATCAATGGCCATTTCCAATTTCGCAAACTGTTAACTTACCAGGGGCCAAAATGTCATTTCACCATCAATTTCACTATATTAACCATACATTAGCTATTTTCCAATGGTTCAATGGCCATTCCAGGATCCTAGATTGGAGGTACCTACCATATATATCCATATATAAGGCCTATTTTTCAGGCCTATGTAAGGGAATATCCCCACAAAATATGGCCAAAAATATGGTACTAACGTACCTCCATTTTAGGATCCAGTTTAATTCCCATTGAAATGGTTCCCTGTAGATTTTCCAAGGATTTCCTCAACTTCCGGAATTCGATAAAGGCGGACGGAAAACCGCGGCTTGTTCTTCGCCGTTCGCATTGATGATGCGGTGACGACCTTCGAAGGGTTGCCCATCGTGGCTCGGATGGTTTCATGGAAAATCCGCACATAAAATGGATCTGATAACAAGGGGTACCCCCATGACTTAGGAAACCTTCAACTATTTATGGTTAACATTTAACTGACATCAATAAATGGTTCGTTAACATATTTATAAATGGTTCATTAACATCAATTGGTTAGTGTATGAATTGTGCTTGACAACTGGTTGATAAAACTATATAGTGAAATTGCTGGTGAAATGCCCTTCGTGGAGCCAAATTTCAGGTTAGTGAAGTATGTTGATTTTCCCAGATGAATCAGATATCATTGACATTGAATGGGATATCATTGACATTGGGAATCATTCAAACTTTAAATCCGGGGAAACAATCTGACTATCAGGAGCATTGTGAAAAAAAAAGTGTGTGTGTTTTCTTAAACGCACAATCAACGGGATGTAGGTGGGATATGTCTCTCTCTTTTTCTCTCTCTCTCTCTCTATATATATACACGTATATATATATATGGGATATTTAATTTGTGAAACAACAACAGTATGGTATTGGATTGAATGGAACCATTCGATTGAAGAGATATTCTGGTTGAGGGCTTTAAATACCCTCTGGCAATTAAACATAGCTATTGAACATGGTGATTTATAGTGGATTTTCCCATTAAAAATGGGCGGATTTTCCATAGTTTTTTTGTACGTTTACCAGAGGGTATCTATATATCTGTTGTTTTTCAACCGTACCAACAAGACGATTTGGTTGAGATGACGAGCAGCGTTTTGGGATGGGTAGGATCCCTTTCTACATTACCAGTCTTTTTCATGACAGCGACAAATGGGTAATTCTTCGGGAAACCGATCATTGGGAATTACAATCTTTACCATCTGGTTATGACTAACATTGCCATGGAAAATCCCTGAAATAAATGAGGGCTTATAGCTGGGAAAATCATCTATTTCTATGGGCCATCTATACCATGCTATGTTAAATAACCAGAGGGTAAGTAATTGCTAAATGGAAAGCCAATCATAGGGAAGCCCTTGCAGTTATCTGATACTAATTGGTAATCAATCTATTCACTCATAATCTAATACTCAGATTATTACCATTGAGATTGAGAATCATCATTAGCAATCAAGCAAACCAGTTCCCCTCTGGTAGCTCCATGACTTGCTGGAAATTCCCCCATGAAAACTTTGATGCTTTCCCTATTAAAAGATCATGAATACATAGGACTTTCAATTGCTATGTTTGATTACCACAGGGTATCTTTATCAGTTCATGATAAATTAGTGGTAACTCCAACGATCGAGTTTCCATTTAAGTATCATGGGACATGATTGGGAAATGGTCGTGAAATTGAAATGGTATGATGATCATGATGGTACTATGACAGTTAATGAATGGTATTTATGGTATTTGGTAGTCAGTAATGATTGGAACATTACTGGCACATAAGAACTCAGTCCATGGCATTTGATATTTTTTCTTCGATGGCAATGATACCATGTATATCCCCATCTTTTTTTTCTTGGTTTACAACATTCCGTAGTATAAAACCTCATCTAACTCCAACATTCATTTTGTTCGACATTGCCACCAGGTGAAATAATCAACGGGCACCTATCATGGGCACCATCTGGGCTGTCAAGTGCCACATAAAGTGATGGTAAAAAGACCCTAGGGATCTAGGGATGATTTGGGAGATAAATTGCAACTGGTCATGGGGATGTAAATGGGATCGGGGATGTTTTAATGTCATAATAGTGGGATACACGCGACATGATACGACAATTTGACCTTGGGTTGGTCTGAAAATATCAACCAACATGTTCTTTTCCATGGCGACACTTATTTTCTGAACATTCTAGACCAGTCTAAACCATCAAAATTTGAGGTGCTCCATTTGCAGACAATCTCTTGTGGGGTACCCATTGACTGACAACATGTTGGATTTCTTGCTATAGCATCCAGTTTTGTAGATCATTTTCAAGGTAGGTTTTATCTTCAGGTGTTGGTTCACCATGAGACAGTCCAAAATACCACGAGACCAATTTTTTTATATGACAAAGTCAAAAATTCCCCGTACCTGAATTCTTCACCCATTTTTGCCGTGTGCTTTGGCTGTACTTTTCGAAATGGGCTCTATAGGCAATTGGGTTTCATGAACCTGGGTAAATTATAATGACCTCATTTCGACCTCACTGGAATCATGGTTACTAAGGGAAATCATCCCCAAATGGCCTTAATTCAGGTTAGTGAAATATTATAATTTACCCAGATGAACGGCTTTGCCAGCATATCACGCCCGGCTTTCCCTGCGATCCTGCGATCCGGCCTCCCAGATGGGCTTCACTCGTCGAAAACCCATGGACAAACCCGATTTGTATCCTACGGTCTGTAGGCGGAAACTGGGATGATATGGTGATGTGAATTTCCGTAGATATGGGATGATATGGTCTTGTCATGGTTTACCCTCTGGTAATTTAACATAACTGTGGAAAATCATCATTTTCAATGGGTAAATCCACTATAAATGGCCATTTTCAATAGCTATGTTAAATTACCAGAGGGTATCTGAAGATAGGATAGCCCCAATCCTATATCAATTATATTTATATGCGTTTATCATGATTTTCCAGACTCAATGGCCAGAAGTTTGCGGTAAATCTACCAATTTCAGACACAGACAAGGCCCCAAAAAATGTGAGACCCTCTGGTTATTTCAAGTCGCAAACTGGAAATTCACCATGGAAATCATAGGTAAATCGAATCATTCATGGAACTCAATGGTTTATAGCTGCCATAGCTATGTTAGATAACCAAGGGTACAGGATGGGGCCCCAGTTCGTTAGCTAAGTTGGTGAACATAACTATAATAACAATAGTGTATGATACTTATAACTTATAACTATATTTAGATGGGGTTGTAAACTTGTAACTCTGTAAATGATAAACAATATCTATCTAGACCCGTATGGTGGACTCATGCTGTCAGTGTTAGCTGGGGGCTTACGTGACATCTTTGTTTCTTTGTTTCTTTGAAAGAAGCCAGGGCTATGATTTTTCAACTTTACGAAGATCATGTATATATAAGCATAACAATATAGGCAGGATATATATATATATATAGATACATATGTATATGTATAGTATAAATATTTTGCCTGTAGTATATATATATATATATGTATGGTCATATAAAATCATAATTAATGATTTGTACATGATATTTGGTGAATCCAGAAGAGCAGTGCTCTTCCTTTGGGCCATGAACGGGCCCTGGTGGATTTGGTTGGCAGGGAGAGCGCTGAACCTTGATTAGTGAAATGGCTTGAAATGGGGATGGGTCAAAACCTATTATTACCATATTGGGGGAATAAACATTCATTAACCAGCTATTTTAGGGTACCTATGATACCAGGGTTTTGAGGCATAGCCAAATTCGAAAAACACATGTTCTTTTGCTGAATGATTTCCGTTCAGATCATTGCTTCCGTAAGGGTCTGAATGATGGATCTGATAGATGTGGGACGTACCAAAGACTGCCGCGCATCTTGCGCAGGTGTTTGGGTGCGAGCGTCTTAGTAGGTGCCTGTGGCGAGGCTGGGAAGATCTAAAACATGTGGTTCTTATTATGGTTCCTAAGTGGGTTCTTATTCTGCTTCTTGAACATGTAGTGATTCATGAGCAATTATAGTTCTTGATATACATTGCTTAGGTCAGCACCAGAGGTATGTAACTAAGATGAATTATCGAGTTGGCGTTAGCATTGATCCGGCATCGAAATTTCACCAGGAAATCATTTTTGGTGGCCTCGCCCACACAGCCGACACTTGTATGTTATTTTTTTAGCATTAGCCGTAGCTGATGCAAAAAAAGCACATCGTGGATTTAGCATAGCCAGTTTCGCTACTCAGTTGGGAACTACCTGGCTGGGTTCCCTTGGATGATCCACATCTTGTTAGCTTAGAGGATGGTACTCAGGGGCCCCATATTCCAACATGGGTTAAACTCCCATTGTTGTAGCAATGTTTTTCATCCCAGCTGCCTCCCCCAAGAGTTCTACTTGACCAGTCAGTGCAAATGGAAATTGGAAGAGCCATGCTGAGAAGCATCATATCTCGAGCCATACTCAGTGATTATGCTACAAGCAACATGGGTTCTGGAAGACCCGAAAGCCATTTTTTTCATGAATGCGGAATTCATGAGCCAATGATCAGAACAGCACGCTTTTGTCTGAAGGCTTAAAGATGTTTGAATGACTCTTGGGCCAATACTGATCAAGATTTTGCTGTCTTGGCACAGAGTCAAATGCAGCAAATGAATTAATTGAAGTGTGATATGTGTCTTTTCTGTTTTTTGAAGGTAGCCATAGGAAGGGTTGGTTTGCGATCATTTGTTTGGGCCAAAATTGTGCAGAAACCAGCACTGGCACGCTGGCACGCGAGGGTAGAGCACTGTTCTTCTGCTTTGCTTGTTATTTCGAGTCTCTGAACATTCCGGAAATATCACAGATATTATACCCTTTGGTTATGAATAACAGTTCGCCATGGAAGCCATCACCATGCTATTAATAGGTAAACCCAGGTAAACCATCTATAGATGGGCCATCTATAGATGGGCCATCTATACCATGGCTATGTTAAATAACCAGATGGTAGATCCCAATATCCCAATCCCGTAGGTGTTTTCCGAAGTTATCTCAAGCACATGTTGGCAATTCCATTTTGAAGCCACAGGCAAGTTCACAGGGTTTATGACAGGCTCAACTCTCGACTCACCAGTTCCTAAGCGTGTCAGAGCTCAACAAATACCCTACTTCTTTAGATCACCCTACACAACCACGGCCCTTTCTGATCTTCATTATCCATTCAATAACCAAAATGCTGGGTATCCCAAACTTTATCAAAACTCCAAAAACTCACATGAGTTGAGCAGCTCAATTTTTCTTCAAATGCATACCTATCACATTAGTTTAACACATCCTCTCCATCTCATCCTCTCCAGGCTTTTGCAAGAGATCAGACGGAGCATTTCCGAATCGGCTTCAAACAGCCGCCTCAAACCGAGGCACGGGGAGCTGACTGATTCAAATTGCGACGTTATGAAAAACTGCCACACACACACACTCACACACTTATAATCACTATGTGTGTATATATATACATACATTAATATATCATCATCATCATCATCATCGTACAGTATTCCCTACATGATACTATGTAATCATAAGTTTATATATACAGTTTATAACATGATTCCCTACATTATATAGCTGTTATATAATGGATCTGGATCGCCAGGTGGCCTCTTGGTCGATGCAGCCGGACGTGCCGCCGCACAAGCGAAGGCACGCAGTCGCAGTGACGATGGACAACGGCAAAGACTAGGGAAATTCCTGACAAAAAACGGGGAAATCATTGATTTAACATGATTTAAATCATATAAAAAAGCCTTGAACATGTGGGATGAATGGAGATCCAACCATGAAAACTCTAATCTGACCATCAAAATTCTGATGAGGATCCAAAACAACAAAACATTGGGGATGTGACGATGCCACAAAGAATAGAGCTTTGACATGGTTGAACCATGAATACTGCGATAGATTTTTCAAGGGGCGATATATGATATTGGGTTTCTTCGTAAAACGGGGAAGACGCAAAAACAAATCAGGAGGCCTTATGAGTCCAGAGGCATCCGAAGTGAAGTAATGCTACATCGGATGGTATTTTCTGGTGGTCGCGTAGAAATGGGAGGAGGATCATAGACTAGAAATTCGGGTGCACTGATATGGTGACCTACAAGATATGTTCTGATGCTACACATATTTTATTTTGGAACCTAGAAATCGGATGATCCCAAACCTAGAAGGGACCAGGAAGAATCTGGCGGGGGACCTTCATCGAACCGAAAAACTGTTCCCAAATGGCAACCAGAAATGTGTAGCCTCAAACGCAATGGAAGATCCCCAAAAATTATAGAATTCTATCGATGATTTTTCCCGATTCAAATCATACTGGTTGGTGTTTTGGAACATGCATTTTATGACTTTGCATTCAGTTGGGAATCATCATCCCAACTGACGAACTAATATTTTTCAGAGGGGTAGGCTCAACCACAAACCAGTTAATCATTCCGAGTTGAATATAGACTAGAAAACTAGAACATACTAGAATTATTGTGACTTATAAAGGATCCAAATCAGAAAATGAGAGTTTTTTCACTACGACTACGAGGTTGATATGGAATGCTATGGATTCACTTGGTTAGGCTCCACGAAAAATCGTGAACTTTACCCCGAAAATCGATGATTTTTTCAAATCTATAGAGATTTTCCCCATATTTTCCGATGATTTTCCCAGCCCTCCATGAAGATCCGCCGTATTCGCGGCAGGGCTCCAGTGGCAGTTCTACCTGGGGATGTCTTTGGGTGAGCCCGGCGTCGTTTATAAATCACCGGAAGGGACATGAATTTATGGTTCACCTAATGGTAATGGCCATAGAAATAGTGGATTTACCCATTGATAGCATGGTGATTTTCCATAGTGAACTGTTAGTTTACCAGAGGGTAATGGTTTATCATGGTGAATATGGAAACCATTGGAAAATGGTTCATGTATGGTTAATATAGTGAAATTCGTGGTGAAATGATATTCTACCCTGTGCTAATTTAACAGTTTGCTATGGAACATGGCCCATAGAAATAGTTGATTTACTGTTCTTAAAAATGGTGATTTTCCAGTTGGCAAACTGTTAGTTTACCAGAGGGTAATGTGGTAAACCCAATGGTTTTATGGTGATTTTCGGTTGTTTCTTGTGGTAAAGCTAACCCCATGATGTGGTAAACGCAATGCCATAGACCTCCCATTTATGGTGATTTCTGTGGATGGTTTATGGCATTGGGTTTAGCACATTATAAAGGAAGTCAAGGGCTGATGTAAATCGTGTTGTCAGCCATCAGAACATGAATTCTCTGAAGGTTCCATTGAAACCCATGTTTTTTTTGACATGTAGGGGGGTTCTTCTACATATCCCGTTCTGGCTGAGTGTTTTTTTTTTTGAATGGTGATAACTAGGTCAATCTTACATGGATACTTTAATCCTTTAGTCTTTTGGTATCAATGGGAATATCTACTAACCAGCAAAGAATTTGTCATTTTTTGCAGGGTATCTAAGATTGGCAATGATATTTTTTTGACATTTACAGTTGCAACATGTTGCAAACATGACCTGATGAAGGATCTTTTCTGGATGGTCCTCTACCGCGATCGTTGGATCTTGTGTGGATTTTTCAGGAGTTATAGGACTAGCCAGTGGGAATATCAGCAGCTAGAAATATGTAGATATCATGGGATATTATATGTATATGTATATATATATACATATACATATAATATATACATATCTATATGCACATACATACATTTCAAGCAGCTTCCATGTGGAATTCCACGTTTTTTTTTTTTAATCAGCCTTCTTGGCCTCGCCAGGTGCCTGTATAGCAACGAGGGTCACATCCAGCTTTGGAGGCGATCCTCGAAATCTCGATGCAACTGGGGGATTTCGATCCATTTTTGGTACCCGGCCTGGTAAACTAACAGTTCACTATGGAAAATCACCATTTTTAATGGGAAAATCCACTATAAATGGCCATTTATAGTGAATTTTCCCATTTAAACATGGTGATTTTCAATAGCGAACTGTTAAATTACCAGAGTATACCCGGCCTGGTCAACTGTTACCGTTCGCGAACTTGAAGCCATGGCCATAGAAATAGTGGATTTACTGATTTACCCATTGATAGCATGGTGATTTTCCATATGTTAAATTACCAGAGGGTATATTTTTTGTATGATTCAAACATGGATCGAAATCCCCAACTTAAGCGTTTTGATCCATTTTGGTTGAATCGGAAGTTCATCATCAAAGTCACCTGACAGGAATGGAAAACTGGCTATGGACTTTGATCTTCAGCGACCGATACAGGAGGAGGGACATGGTGGACATGGTGGACATGGGGATGGATGCCAGAAATTGGTTGCAAAAAAGCTGTTGACCCGGCCTGGTTTTCTGTTACATAACTAGTAACGAACTGGAAAGATCCACCAGGTCACCATGCTATCAATATGGGGATTCATCCACGAACTTTCAATGGCCATGGCTTCAATAATTAGCGAAGTGTTAGTCATTACCAGAGGCTATCTATATTACCATATTGCGGAAGTTGGCTGACCGTGAAAAACATTCCCATCATTGACGCCATCCATTGTTTTCGCTGAAATCATCCACCTTTTAGTTGTTTTGATGGTCATCCGTAGTGGCCTCAAAACTTTGGATAACTTGGATGATTTTTGCACCTCACCTTTTGGAAAACTCATGACGACTGTTGGAAAATGGACATAAATCCACTAGAAAAGTATTTGATGATGTCCTATTCAAAGCTGCATTTATAGTGGATGATCCAGCTGGCCATGTTTGATTTTCTGTGTGGAATGCATCCGACGGTTGAAGGCGACCAGAAATCCAGAAATTGCGACCAGAAATCTCTGGTTCTTCTTGGTATCCATGTGGTGCAGTGTAGAGCTGTAACACAGAAATTTGAAGAAACAAAAAGTGCTTTAGCATATGATGTTGTATCATGTTGTATATTCCTTTTTCATTAAAGAAAAACATACATTCTCTCAGACTCACAGATGTATTTCACTTGGCCAACAGCCAGCAATCCACTCCCCGCAGGATGTTGACTACTACGCGGTGGTAGATGTGTGCCTAGCAGCGTGAGCCGGGCTGGGCGGCTGGGCCCCGCCATCGATGAGGATCTAACCCCCTACCGCCATCTGATTGGTGGTTTAAGGAACCATGGAATTTTATGACTTTCCATACCATACATATTGGGAATTTATTTTCTAACTGACTATTTTAATATTAGGATGTTTTATTATTATTATTTTTTTTTCCATATTTTTTATAGTTCAACATCCTAAGTGACGAGTTGTCATATTTTTCAGAGGGGTAGGTATACCACCCAGGTAAGATGGTTGGTTGATGGTTTCCCATGGGATTTCCTGGGTCCAAGCTGTGCCCCCATCACTGGTATCTTGATGAACTCGGCCACTGTGATGAACCTCACATTTGTCGGATCTCAATCCCAGCATGATGAGATTTGTCGGATTTGCAGACCATAGAAAGACCAAATACTCATCAAATATCACAAGTGTCCGGATTTTGGCATCTTGGCTGCTTGGATCCTGAGCTGTTCTGCTTGAATTCTCCGTTTTTTTGGTTTCGTGAAGCCCAATGTTGTTGATTCAGCTCCTACTTGTATATTGTTGCTCAAGTATTCGCAAATTTTTCTGCAGCATACTTTTGAATTGAGGGAGTTTTTTCGTCGCCCAGTCGATTTATGGGGATTGATCAGGCTTGACAGAACAGGATTGCTTGGTAGATCTTGTCTGGTTGGTGGTTGGTACTATGAACTTACCATATGACTGGAGGAAATTCTAGGCTATTATCATTAGGATGGTGAAGGAATACTATTAGGAAGTACTATATTACTGGTTGGTGGTTAAAAAACCATCTTGAAAAATGACGGAGTTCGTCAATGGGGTTGGGATGACATCCCATATATGAAATGGAACATAAAATTCAGGTTCCAAACCACCAACCAGATGATTAATTATATGGCTAATATTAGTCAGTTGGTGTTGCTATTCCCAATATATGGAAAGTCATAAAATTCCATGGTTCCTTAAACCACCAAGCAGTTTTTTGCTTCGTGACTTCAAGTGACTTCAAGTGGCGACAAGCTGCGCAAGCTGTAGATGGAATGAGGATCTTCAGGGTAAAGGTTGGGGGATACTGGACTGACGAACATTGGCTGGAACAGCGTGCAGATTCCGTGCAGGATCTTTCTTCTATGGCTGGGACGGATCTTGGTGTCCTGGATACGGTCCAGGAGTCCAGCCATAGAAATGACTCATTCCACCCAACTTTGATTGTCATAGAATTGGATTATGGGAAAATTTACAGGAAAGTCCCATATTTCATGGTAAAACCCATGGGTTTCCGGTTCAGATTTTCCCCAACAAACCAATCCAGTGAGATTGGGAATCATTGTGGACTGCGGACCTTTTGGAACTCCCCAAGTTCGGAAATCCCCCAAATCAATCCCAACTATCGCCAGGCAGGTACCTCTTGCTTAGGCCGTTGCAGGTACATCAAGCCAGCCCTTCCCCCTATGAAAAATAGTCCCTTTATTAAACCATGGTTTAATAAAGGGATTTACAAATATTTGGGAACATAGAATGCAGCGGCGTTTAATATGAGGTTAGGAGGGATGGGATTATTGTAGTTGTAGATGCCACAATTCATCCACATTTGACATTTATCCATTACTATTCGGCAATCATTCCATTGTTGTCCCCCATGAAATTCAATGAAGCATATGATATCCCCATGAGCTATTCCCATGAACTTCCCTATCATAAAACCATAAATGGATTTGCCTGAAAATGGGGAATATCCACAATACCCCCCGTTCATGGCCGTCAAATAGTAGGGAACATGAATTTCTACACCGTCAAATTTAGAGGTTTTCCTCTAAATCTTCGGCTAAGCCATACGCAGTTGGTTAATCCCGGCTAAAACCATGGTTGTATTCCATGAAAATATCATAAAATATCCCCTACATACTTATAGTCACTTATAGTCGCTCTTTTTCCATGAACATATCACCATTTCTCACCAGCCCCGTCTCCCCATATCAGCGCAAAAAGCCCTGCCTTTGAAAAGGTACACTGTCAGCCTTCTTCCAGATTCGGATCCCAGTCAAGCTGCCTCACCGGTGCCACCTCCCTGCGCTGTGGGAATGCTGTGGGTTTTTTGGACCCGAGGATCGTCTCAAGGTGTTGATTTTAGGTGGACATGGGGTAAAATGATGTAAAATCATGGTTTACATGTGTCTACAACTGTCACAACCAGCAAATCAACAAATGACGTTTCACCAAAGGGATAGAACCAATCAGCATGGTAGTAAGTGGTACATTACCATGGCTAAATAAGATCCCATTACCATGGCTAAATAAGATCCCAAATGCGGGGTTTGCGATTGATAACACTAGCCGGGATGTGGTGCCAGATCCTGCCGTTTTGTTATTGTCAAAGCCAAATTTTGCCGCTTTAACATCTTTTAACTGGCGCCTCCGCCAGTTGTAATTTTCAGACATACACCCTATGTAATTGGATGTAATTGCTAGGTACAGTATCATCTGCGTTACGGGGTGGTTAGAACGGGATAGAAAATCCCATCTATACAGCCTTTGAAAATTTAACATGGATCATAGTAAATTTTACCTATTGAACATGGTGATTCTCCACAACTATCTTGAATCATCAGAGGGTAGTTGGGGTATTATATCCCATTATGAATTGGGGTATTATATCCCATTACCCATAGGATCCATGTATGCTATATATGGTAACATTTGCCATCAATATACCCCTTTTATGTTAGCATATATAGCATACATGGATCCTATGGGTTATGAATTTTGGCTAAAAAATCCCACTGTATTATCCCATTAAAACACCTTTTTTTCATCCCATAGGAGTTGCGAATTCCTGCGAATTCCTGGTGTCTTACGATGTTTAATCGAACTTGCTGGTTGTCCAACCGCACTGCAGCCGTGAAGTTTTTTGTGAACTCTTGGCTCCGAGTCCGGGGCGGAATCGAACAAAGAATGACAGTCAGATGAGCCAAGAGAATCCACTTTGGGATATTTCACTACCAATTAGTCACTATTAGCCACTATTAGCCACGATTAGTCACTATTAGTCACTATTAGTGATTAATAGTGACTAATAGTGACTAATAGTGGTTAATAGTGACTGATTAATATGTCAATTTTTCGCAACTTTCGCACCCCCCAAGATGCGATGCCGACCAGCTGGACACCTGGAAATATCTGGTAATCTGGCAGCCTTTAAACATGGCTTGCTGGACAATTTAATATACAGGAATTAATATGTATATAGATTATATGTGTATATATATGTATATATTAATGTATAGATGATTTCCCCGGCTATAAACCTGCTTGAAATGAGGGTTTTCATGGATCTTCCAGCTAGCCACGTTTGATAACCGGAGGGTAATCTCTAATTTCGTTTCGATGGGGAGAGTGAGGAGAAATGTACCGACATCATAGGTTCTTATTTTTTTTCGCTCAGCTACCCGAGAGGTGCGTGGGCGTGATGGAAGCAGTAAAAAAATGATAGGTTCTGTTTTTTTCTTCAAAATTTCTGATGTGCACATGTGCATGTTTCCTAAAAAAAACAGACGTTTTTTTCGCGTATCTGGTATGACACACTGAAACAGTATGTAGTGGAGGCCTGTGAGGCCTGTGAAAGATGGCGAATGTTGACGAACTTGGTGAACGAACTTGGGTTGATTAGGGGGATGTAAGAGTTTAATAGTTTAACATGATGTAAATTGATGTAACTGAATTTCGTGAGTTTTTTTTTAAAACAAACACAACCGGGGCCTCATCCGGGTTTTCGAAATTTTCCCTGAATTGGGATGATGGCGATGGAGCGAAACGAGCCCGGGCTCCGGGCAGGCCTGGTTCGGATCGCTGTCTCCTAATATGCAACCCATGGTGCTGGTATATTTACCCTCTGGTAAACGTACAAAAAACTATGGAAAATCACCATTTTTACTGGGAAAATCCACTATAAATTGCCATTTTCAATGGCTATGTTAGTTTACCAGAGGGTACCTACAAAACTGGGTGATTTTTAGGGCAAATGTTGGTAAATATTCCATACATGGAGCATATGGGTACAGCTAGACTTGCAGACAAACAACCGTTGCAAGATGTTGCTCTCCGTTGTTGTGCACCTCTTGGCTCAAGATTGCGACGTCGCAAGCATTGAAAGGCAACCTGGCCAGGTTCGGATTCACAGTTCACATTCTCGAGTTCCGGCCAACACCAATCGGATACATCAGTTACCAGTGGCAGTCGTTCAACACATCCTCATCACTTAGGTGACTTAGATGACTTACATCTGGAAAAAAAAATCTGGTAAACATCAATTATTTCATATGAATTCTCAGCCATTCAGATTTTCGGGGGCAGTGATTGCTTCAACTTAGCAGTCGGAGCCCACTTTGGCTGGTCGCCCCTCACACGAGGAGACGCTCCGATGTGCCCCATAAATGGCACTCGGGCCGATGAATTTTGAGTCCGTTTGCGAGTATCATCGAGCATCTATTACTGGTGATTACTGGTGATTACTGGTGATTAATGGTGATTAATGGTGATTAATGGTGATTACTGGTGATTAATGGTGATTAATAGTGATTAATGGGGATTAATATAGTTGTTAATCAAAAAAACACAGACTCTATCCTTTTTGCGTTCGGTGTTGGTGAACATGGCAGACATACAGCATCTGGGGGGCTTTCAAGTATTGACTTAGGAACACAGGCAACTCCAGTGGGAATCAAGTACAAGCCAGCCTTGTGATTAGATTCATGGATGTGGGGCAACATATTTGACTTGCGACCCATCGATTTTAGCTTGTTTTGGTACTTGTCGTCCAAGATGTTAATATCTGGGGATGTCTCAAAATAGGAGTGCCCCAAAGCTCTGTTTTGCACACTAAAAAACAAGGGCTTGGGGCACTCCTGGGCACCCCTGGGCACCCCTGTTTTGAGACATCCCCATATGTTAATCCTTATTGACCCATTCATCCTTCAAGAAAACAGAGCTCTGAGCAAGCTCTTAGCAAGCTCTTAACAAGCGCTTTAAGCTATCATTGTTGGTGACTTACATGTAGATCAGCCAGCATGTACCCTCTGGTAAACTAACATAACTATGGAAAATCACCATTTTGAATGGTACTATGTTGGTTTACCAGAGGGTAATGTACAGCAAACAGCTGCGATCATACTCGACAGGGTGGTTTTTTGGGGACCACACGGTGCACACACGATGCTGATCCACACGGTGGATTCACACGGTATTGCCAAGCCTCCATGATACTTGGGAATTCAGGACATGGAAGCCACTAAACCATACTAAACCTACTCTGGTAAACAAACAGTTCGCGAACTTGAACATTGCCATAGAAGGTTCGTTGATTTACCCATTAATAGCATGGTGATGTTCCATAGTTATGTAATGTTATGTTTATGTAAACGTTCACCAGAGGGTACATATGTTTCTTTGTTTTGAAACATAATGACATGATGATCCCCAATGACAACACCATGTTTTTAGTGTGGCGCTTTTCCATGGAGCCACCAACATCCGCTTGGCAGGACACAGACCGCAGCTGTGGGCCTGTAAATTTGATGTGTCTTGGCGTTTTGCCATGCCCAGATGGAGCAACTGTTTTTGTAGGTACCCTCTGGTTATGACTAACATAGCTATTGAAAATTACCATAGAAATAGTGGATTTTCCCATTAAACATGGTGATTCTCCATAGTTATGTTAGTTTACCAGAGGGTATACCCAGAAAATATCTCACAAAAAATTGTCGTTACTGCTATCAAATTACTATTTCTATTTTTTGTTATTTATTGTTATGGTTATTCCTTTTATGACCCGTATGAAAATTACTAGTACTACTCCTTCTTACTACATTTTCCGGTTGTATGTGGGTAATGTCCCCACTGAGAAACTGGCTGGTTGTTTTCAAGATATGTCTTATTTTCCCACCTATGCCTCAGATGATTCCCATGTCACCTGTTTGGTGATTTTGAAATTGGCTTGAAACCAGGCCAGATATACAGAAGAATGCTCACAGACAATGCTTTTTCATGCTTTTTCTAGGGGCTGCTGAGCTTGATTACAATGAGAATTTTCACGCCATTTACGGCATTTAGCAATCATCCACCACTAGGATGATCTGAATTTTCATCCCAGCATCTGCGAGGCAACATAAGCTACCCTAGCGCGCCGCCTGTTGCCAAGCGCTATGTCGATGCCACCCAATTGGACCGAACATAAAGATCCCTCTACTGGGAAAACCTTCTACTACAACACTGTGACGAAGGACATACGGAAGGGAAGTTCATGTGAAAGTCAGATGCATCACTAGCTGAAATGCATTTAAAAGATTTTTTGTAAACAGAATTGAAGCAACGATAGACACTGTTTCACATTCTTTTTCCGACTATGGCTATGGTTATGTATCATTACCCCACTGGTTGGATGGGCTTTCTATCACTTTTTCAAATGACAGTGCTGGAACACTCTTTGATGGACACAGTCTTCTCGAATGCTTAGGGTTGCAGCCTTTGTTTTCATATGACTGGTCGTTGGTTTCAAGTCTGTGTCTTTTCGACCGACATCTGGGATGAGGGTCCCAGTGATGGATACTTTAGGATGGCTTGTAGCCACCAAACAGATGCCATGGGTGATAAAAGTGGGTGCACGTATCAGAAAGTCTAAGGTTCACGAAGGCATAGAACCAACAAGCATGGAATATCGAGGAATATGGTTCTGGATATCAAAAATGGAAACATCCCATAGAGGATTATTTGAGTCCAGGTATGTCGCATCATCATTACGTTCATCGCATCTTTCCATCCTCAGGAGACGCAGTGGACCCGGCCTCTTGGAGCTCCAGGAACTCCTGGCCCACCAGCCCCACCAGGGGCTGGCACCCCCAAGGCACCTCTGGCTCCGTCCATTGGTATTGGCAGACCTGTGGGTGCGCCCTTGGCGCCATCAGCTCCGGGTGCCCCCAAGATCCCTGGCAGTCCCTCCCCACCAATCCCTGGCAGCCGCCCGACTATCTCCACCTCCTCCTCCCCTGGGCCGTTGGGGGCGCCGCCGCCACCTGGGGGAAGGCCCACAGCAGTGTCCATCGCGTCGCCATCGCCAGCGGCACCCAAAGCACCCTTGGCACCAGCAGCACCTGGGGCACCCTTGGCACCGAAACCAGCCATTGGAGCACCACTGGCACCAGGAGCACCCAGAGCTCCCATGGCTCCAGCAGCACCGGGGGGGCTTCCACCTGATTGGACGGAGCACAAAGATCCAACCACGGGGAAGACCTACTACTACAACAAGCTGACGAAAGAAACCACCTGGACCAAGCCAGCTCCGAAGTTGGCGGCTACTGCACCATTGGCACCAGGTGCTCCAAAAGCACCGGCAGCACCGGGAGCACCGCCTGCCCCTGGTGGGCTCCCTCCTGATTGGACAGAGCACAAGGATCCAGTGACAGGCAAGACATACTACTACAACAAACTAACAAAAGAAACAACATGGGAAAAGCCCATTTCAAAGCTGGCAGCCACTGCCCCCCTAGCTCCCAAAGCACCAGCAGCACCCGGAGCACCGCCTGCCCCTGGTGGCCTTCCTCTTGATTGGACAGAACACAAGGATCCAGTGACAGGCAAAACGTACTACTACAACAAACTGACAAAGGAAACGACATGGGAAAGGCCTGTTTCAAAGTTGGCAGCCACTGCCCCGCTGGCTCCGAAGGCACCGGGAGCACCAGGAGCACCGCCTGCACCTGGTGGCCTTCCTCTTGATTGGACGGAACACAAGGATCCAGTGACTGGCAAAACGTACTACTACAACAAGCTAACAAAGGAGACAACATGGGAGAAACCAGCCTCCTTGGCACCACCCAAGCCACTGGCTCCAGCCCTCCCAGGGGGTCTGCCACCAAACTGGGGGGAGCACAAAGACCCATCAAGCGGCAAGACCTTCTATTACAACAAGGTCACAAAGGAGACTTCCTGGGACAAGCCAAAGGGGGCTTCAGCACCCGCACCAGCCGCTCCAGCAGCGCCAGGGGGGTTGCCGCCTGATTGGGAGGAGCACAAGGATCCCTCGAGTGGGAAGACCTTCTACTACAACAAAGTGACCAAGGAGACAAGTTGGGACAAGCCAGCACCCAAGCCAGCGCTTGCATCAGCTTTAAAGCCGGCTTTGCCTGGATCTTCCCTTGGTGGGCTGCCGCCAAACTGGGAGGAGCACAAAGATCCATCCTCCGGCAAGACCTTCTACTACAACAAGGTCACCAAGGAGACATCTTGGGACAAACCAAAGGGTGCAGCACCGCCAGCACCTGGAGGATTGCCGCCTGATTGGGAGGAGCACAAAGA